>Ga0172370_10000171_pt1 | contig 93188 bp, 69 predicted proteins | sample LakKiv5m_FD_114538 | JGI IMG/M metagenome (GOLD analysis project Ga0172370, IMG submission 114538) | Freshwater microbial communities from Kabuno Bay, South-Kivu, Congo - kab_022012_11.5m | ecosystem: Environmental > Aquatic > Freshwater > Lake | place: Democratic Republic of the Congo...
AGAAAGTAAAAAACGAGATTTATCAATGTGCCGTCAGGCACGTTACAAATATCAAAAAAATTAAAATTATACCGATGTATAATGCAGCTTTTGTTGTGTACCTAACAGCACACCTGTCTGTTTAATGGCATGCTACTACCAATATCTCGTCCCTTACGGGACGAATTATACTCTTTCGCATTAAGTTTTAATCCTATCGATTTACGTATTACAACGAAATTGTTTATTTTTACTGTATGAAATTTTTAAACACTATTCACGACCCCATCTCTGCCCGCTTTAACAACCCCTGTCCAATTATGCAGATAATAACATATAGTTTTTCTTACATATTTTAAAAAATTAAAGCTTATTTATTACCTTTATTTTTTTTAATAAACCCTTTATGATGAAAACAATATTCTTATTTCTCTGTATAATTTTATTTACAGAAATTTCTTCTGCCCAATATGTGGGTTATTTTAGTGTCGGCTATAATGCTTCCTTTGTCAATCCCAGCGGTTTAAATGAGGTCATTGGCAAGTACAATGCTGCACGCCCCTGGCTGAGTGAACCCATGAAAAACATTAAATACATGGGTGGTACCTATTGGGGATTCTCAGGAATTTTCAGATATATAATGCTCGATTTTAGTTACTGCCGGAGGTCGGCAATGACATCTGCACAGGGTGATAATGGTGCAGGCATGATGCAAAGAGATTTGAAAACTGCCGCACATACTTTTAATATCGGGATGGGTCTTAATTTCACAGAGGATCCGCCTTATATAGGGGCGGGATACAATATTGATTTGGGGGCTAACAGTACAAAAACCAGAATAGGAGCACTTGCCGATATAGACAAAATGGATTTTGAAAAACTGGAAGCACCTTTGTTTGTGGGCAGCTCTTTCTGGGCTCAGATTTTTCTGACAGGAAGCAGCAGCTCCGGGGTTGGCCTTATTTTAAGACCCTATTATCATTTCGACTTTTTAAAAACAAACTACACTTACATAAACGAAGACCTTACCCCATTAAACGACCCTTACAACACCACAGAAATACGGGGTAAGTTAAATCACTTCGGGGTTAATCTGACGCTGGCACTCAAAATTGGGGATTGATAACAGAAAACAATATTCAATCTCATACAGTGAAAAATGTAATTTTTATTAATGTATTCATATATTAAGCAGTTTGAGAGAAAATAAAAAACGAAGATTTATCAACGTGCCGTCAGGTACGTTACATATTTAAAAATATATGAATGCATAATGCAGCTTTTGTTGTGTACCTAACGGCACACCGCTCTGTTTAATGACATACTGCTACCTGTATCCCGTCCTTAACGGGACGAATTATACAAATATTTCTTTATTTCTTTTGAGTTATTTTGTTTAAAAACAGTTTGATATCAGGATATATATAATTCAAAAATAACACTATGGCTACCAATGGAATTATCCATACAACCCTTGCCTGATAACGGTTAAGAACATTTGATAAATTGGCACATACAGCAGCATTTACCACAACCCCCGAAAGAGAAATAACTAAAAAATAAAAGATTTTTTCATCTGTTTTGTACTTGCTTAAAACCAGAACTATAAGTACAGATGATAAAAATACAACAAGATAAATAATGTCGTTAAGGGTATCAAATTTAAATTCTTCAAGGGCTTGTCGGGTGTAGCGGAAATCGCGCTTTATTTCATTGCGGGGAAAACTTTTTACACATTTGTCATAAACGGGACTCCATGCACCATCAACAAAATTATAAAAATCGCCGCCGACCTTAAAGGTGAGCAGTTGTTTAATAGTAGAAATCGTAAAATCCCATAAAATAGTCCTGTAATACCGCGGGCTTGTTAAAATATCATTTACTATTTGTTTGGGCTCTCCCTGATAGTTGTTCCAGCCTCCCATCTTATAAAAAATGCCATTGGTGTGCCATAAAAAAAACTGGGATGATGGGGGCAGACTGTCCTTGTACTGACAAATTCTGTAATCTTTTTCACCACACTTATCTTTCAGATAAGTGTCTATAACTCCAGTGTCAATAAGGCGTGCAAAGAAAAAGATACTTCCTGTTGGCGACAGGCTTGGTCTTTCATAGTGTCTGTTGTTATAATTGATAAGATAGGCAAGTGTTGCAAAATAAGCAAATACAATAACGACAGTGCCCAGCAATGCTGTCTTTTTAATTTTTTCCACACTTCTTTTAAAGATAAAAAACAGCCAGAATATGATTAATAGCGCTGCAAGCAAAGGGATATTGCTCAGGTGAGAAAAAATGATAAAAAATATCAGAACCGAATAAAGGACATAAGTCACAATATTGTTTTTTCCAATAATTACATTAAAGACAGCAATTATCAAAAAGGAGGATAGAATATCGGGCATTAGCAGGCTTACGTACCATCCCATTGATGAAAAAACAGCAAGAAAACAAATGGTAAGAAAATGATGAATTTTTTTAAAGCTGATGCCGGTAAGCACCGTCTTTAAAGCATGATAAATTAATAAAGACCCTATTAAACCCTGAAAAAAAACGGTCAGCCACAAGCTTGTTTGCCAGGTTGTAGCCCTGATAAAAAAGCTGTAGCCCATGGGTCTGTCGATGCTTGGAGTAAGATTCATTGCCGATTCTAAATACAAAGCAGAATCTGTGTAAAACAAAACAAACCTGTTGTAAAATGCAGGAATACAAAGGATAAAAGCTGTTGCAATAAAATATAAACTGTTTAATACTGCCGGCTTTAATCTCATGCCTTTTTCTGTTTTAAAATATTAATTGAACAAATATATGAAATAAAGACCTATACATTTAAATCACAAAAAACAAATTTCAAAAAGCAAATAAAATTCAAATTTTATAAAAATTCAATGTTCAAAACCCATTACCCGTTTTGAATTTTTCTTGTTTAGCCTGTCTGTCAGGTGGACAAAAATTTTGAGTATTGTTTGGTTTTTGATACTCTTATTTTGGTGCTTATGATTGCTGTCATAAATATTTGTGTTCAAAATTTTTTGAGTTGGCGTTTAGAATGCCTAAGCTTTGGTCAGTATCTCAAATTTATTTATTAATTTTATACTTTAAAAACAAAATCTTTTTAATCTAATATATGCAATGAAAAAAATATTAATTATTGTATCTGTAATTTTATGCGGACAGCTTTATGCCCAGAACACTCAGGATACCCTTAAGCGGGCTTTTGCCGTTCAGATTGGAAACGGTATCACTTATGGGGGTTTGGGCGCTTTAGTGGAGTATCAGATGCCTTTAAGAGATAATTTTTGGATAACGCCTTACATAGGTCTGGGAGGGTCATTAGGAGGTACCGATTCAACCACTGCTGAATATTTCTGGTTATGCAATACCATAGGCGTAAATTTTGAACATGGCAAGAAACACCGTTTAATCATAGGCCCACAGCTGATTAGTTGTTTTGATGTTAAGAACAAACCCGACACAGCCATCATCTATAAAAAAACACTTATTGGTCCTTCCATCATTTCAGGCTATAAGGGCATGGCTTCCTTTGGCCTGATGTGGCAAGTAACTTTGGGTATGGCTTTTATTCAAAATCCAATAGTGGCAGACAAAAAATATTTTTTTCAACCTCATGTTAATATTGGCGTGGGATATAGGTTTTAAATTCATTCTCAAAAGTTTACTGTTATGAAAGCAAATCGATTTTTTATATTTCTTTTCTTCTTGTGTGGCATGAGCTGTTGTTTAAAAGCCCAGGTTCTCAGCCAGATTGTTTTTGAGAGTGACACCGGAAGTACCGCAAGCTTGTGGAGTGTGCTGGCAGTGCCCGGGGCTGTGCCCATAGAGTTAACCCCTCTTATCAATGCCCAAGCCACCTATGCCGGCAATAACTATGGTCCCATCAATGTGTCGCACAATGGCATGTGGTACACTTTTCAGAGTGAGCGCTTTGATTCGGACTGCGCCGGATGGCATTGCCTGACAGTGGCTGATTCTGCATTTTCAAACATTACCTCTATCCGCGATGGCAATGGCAGCGTTATTCACAACGAAGGCATATCTATGATAACCAATGGGGGCAAGGCCATCGTTTACTCGTCTGATGCCGGTACCCATACCCGCGATATTTTCATCGTTCACAAAACAGGTACTACATGGACGGCTCCGAAGATGCTTTCGACTATTTCTGCCTATGCTTATAACATCAATCCCCGTTTTTCATTCGATGGCAGCAAGGTTATTTTTCAGGCTCAAAGCGCCTCTTATCCGGGCGAATCTATTGTCATAGTTGATACCAACGGGACTAATTATACAGAAAAAATAAACCGTACCGCCACAGTTATGGGCATTGTTGGATGCAGTGAGGTTAATGCGCCCAGTTTTGCATCCGATGGCAGCGTGTTTTTTGAAGGCCTGTGGGGTGGAGAACGTATCTGGCATTTTCCCAATGCCGCTGTTGACCCCGTTTTGCCCGACCCTTCCGATGGCAATGATAATTCTCCTGTGGGATTGCCCGATGGCAGAGTAGCAAGCCTGATAATGCCCAATTCAACTCACGATCTGAAAGTTGAAAATGTTGATGGCACAGGAAAATTATTTCTTACAGGAACAACAACTTCTTTCAATCACGACATCAGTGATGTGGGGCTGGGTGCCGGATTTTTCAACCCTTTTATTGTAAATATTCAGAATGCTCCAAAAACTAATGTTTCATTTATTATATATCCCAATCCCACGCGAGATAAGCTTACAATTACGCTGACAAATTTTAATCCGACAGAAAAATATCAAATAGAACTGATTAATGCCCTGGGTAAAAAAACAGCAAGCTGTTCGCTAAAGGGTGCATCAACAGTTATAAACTTGCCTCCGGTGGCTGCCGGTATTTACAGCTTGCATCTGTATAACACCGAAAAAAATGTATCCGTAAAACAAGTGGTTGTTTATTAAACACACACATAATGTCAGCAAAAAAAACAAATAAAATTTCAGATTTCAAACTCAGAGCCGGATACCCGAACTACAGATGCGCCGAATATTTTAATAATGCATGGTTTAATGGCCAACAAGCCGAAAAAGAACTTTGTGGATGTACAACTCCCGAAATTCAATTCACCACCGACAAACAACCAATACCTCATACAATAAAAGCGGATTATACCGATATTCCATTTTTAAGCCATCCTGAAAAAGAAAAATCAAAAGACTATTTACAACTACTTGTCGAGGCTGCAGAAGGAGATGCTGAATCAAAAAAGACACTTTTCAATATTAAAAATAAATTTTATCTGAGTCAGAAAAAATTGTTTTCTTCGACTATTTTTATTGAAAACCAATACGTGATACCTTCTATTACGAAAAAGAAATACAATGCGCGCTTTGTCAGCAACAAGGGTTCTGTTTTGCTTGATTTGACAAAAGAAGGGTACCCTGTTCCTGATTTTTGCATATTGACCTCAAAGGCTTACAGGCTGCCCAAAGACACAAGATACAAGCATTTAAAAAGTGCGATAAAAAACCTCGAAAGCCTTACAGGGAATAAACTTGGAATCCCAAAAAATCCTTTGATTTTTGCCATGCGTTGTGCCTTGCCCGAATACATTCCCGGCCTTATGCCAACCTATTTGAATGTAGGTGTCACAACAGATATATATCCTGAATTAAAAAAGATTTATGGTGTTGAGGTTGCCAATAAAATATATTACAACAATCTGAAAACGATTTACAATACTTTATTTCCCGACAGCGAAAAAGACATACCCGAAAAAATTAAAGACAACAGCGCTGACGCAGGTGAATATGCCGAAAATATGATTAATTATTATTATTGGCAGATTGCGGGCAAAGACAAAAAGTTACTTACAGACGCATTTTACCAGTTTGAGTTTTTTGTCAAAGAGTCTGATGCTTTTTACACAAAAAATCTCGACCTCATATATACTTTTAAAAAGAGTGGTACTATTTACCCCTCAATTATACTTCAAAAAATGGTATGGACGGTTCGTGACGAGAACTCCTATCCTGGGGTGATATACAGCCGACATTCACGAACCGGACTGGGTGTGCAAATTGAAAGCCTGAAAAATATTTTTGGTGAAGACATCATGTCGGGTCTTATCAATACGGAACATACCGAGTTTTTCAATAATGAAGAGATAAAAGATGTTTTTCCGGCTGTTTATCAGTTTTGTCCTATGCTGCCCAAGCTCGAAAAGAAACTCAAATCGCCGGCCATTATTGAGTTTGCGGCAGAGTCATTTAACGACAGACATTTTTTTGCTGTGCTTCAGTTGGACAGTGCCGAATTATCGGGGCGCTCCACCCTACTTTCGGCCATAGACCTTTATAAAAAGAAAATCATAAGTAAAAAAAGGGTGGTCATGCTGGTTCATCCCTATCATTTGCGGCAGATATTTTCCGAGCGTATTGATGATGCGTCGTTGAAAGGCCTTCAGTTTTTCAGCACAGGGATATCAATATTACCGCGTTCGGCTGTTTCGGCAAGAATTTTTTTCTCAGCTACCAAAGCCACTGAAGCCAAAAAGAAAGGCGACAAAGTGTGTTTTTGCAAATCTACCTTTACGCCCGGCGACAGGGTGGTAATGGGCGAAGTTGATGCCATTGTCAGCCTGACACCGGCTGCCATACATGTGGTTACTGCCTGCCTCGGTTATGGTATTCCGGCACTTATCGATCTCGACAAACAAGGGGTTAAAATAATGGTTCATACTTTAGTCAACAATAAAGGTCAGATGATAAATGAAGGGGACTGGATTACTATTTCGAGCAAGCAAAGGTCTTTATTTATTGGCAAAGCCACCTTCAAGCCTGCCCGTTTTCAAAAGTATCTGGAAGGAGAAAAACTTGAGATGGAACCCAAAGAAGAAAAAGTTTTTGTCAACATGGCCAAAGCATTTAAGGAATATCAGCAAATTGTCAACTCGCTTAAAACGGGCGACATTGCCGACCTTAGCGACCTTGTAAAACTTATTCGGAACGATTTGCAGAAAGACCCTAAGAAAGCCGAAAAATTCGTTAATAATTGGTTCGACACACATACCGACTATTATGTGCATCAGATTTTAAAAAGCGAACCCGGCTCGCACCTCGACCAGCACCGCATCTATAGTTTGCTTACCACGGGCAGAAAAGTCAGATTTTTCAAAGATATTATTGCCATTTGCAAAAGAGACCATCTTAAAGGTTTTAAAGCTGGGGCTTTCATGCTTGGCCGATTCATGATTCAGCCTCATACCATAGCATTCTGGAAAGAGTTAAACCCCGATGAAATTATTTTTTTACTTAATGAATACATCCTTTTTGAAAAATATCTGCAAGCCCTTAATGATTTTGATGAGCGCCATATAAACCGAGTCAGAAATGAAATACTCAGCAATGGTCTGGGCAGTATTATCCTTTCTAAAGCAGATGCTGAAATATTTATTTCTTTAAAACTGCATATTAAAAACTGGGAACCAATCAACAAATTATATCATGCATCCTTCGACAGTGAAACTCTGGTCTTGCTAAAACTGCTTCAACTCCCTTATGGTCAGATTTACGACTACAGTGCCCCCTGGTCAGTAGGCAAACTCAAAGATGTGTGTAAAAGTGAGCAGATAATGTGTCCCCTTGAAGACAGTATTTAGAAGATGTGTCATACCTACGGCATGCCGTTAACTGCCTTTTCAGGTATCTTTTCCCTATGTTTTGTCCCTAACGGGACAATGTGCCAAACTTAAAAAACATTAATGTTTAAATTCAAAAATCTTTTAACTTTGTATTAGTATATAAACAAATTATTTACAGATGAATACAGACCAACCCATTTTAGATTGCCCCACATTTAATTATTACGGAGAAAAGCCCGAAGGTGACATAAAATCGAGAGAAATAAAAAAAGTGCCTACTTCCCGGGTTGAAAAAATAAGGCAATTATATTTCGAAACCAAATCGTCGGCTTCTGTTGAATTTCCTTACTGGTACACCCGCAAATGGGAAGAACTGGAAGGTGAAATTCAGATTGTAAGAAGGGCAGAAGCCCTGAAGTCGGGATTTGAACACCTCACACCTGCTATATTTCCGGGAGAACTTTTGGTAATGGGCAAAGCACAGTATATGAGAGGCTCCTACCCTATGCCCTGGCTTTCTGAGGCTTTTTTCATGGCCAAAGAAGACGAAATTTACAAAGAGGCCATGGAAGCCGGCAGAACAAGCGCCGATGAAGTGACTACTATGGGTCAGGGTGGCGGCAATGTGACCAAAAGCATTGGTAAAGTATTGTCTGTGGCAGGTAAGTTTGGTCTGAGAGTAGAAGAAATGCCTGTTTTGTTGAATATTGCTAAAAAATGGTTTAATAAATCAGTGGATGACATTGGTCATAAGTACGAACAAATGGTGCCCGGATACAAAGAAAAAGAAGAAATAATGCGAGCGGTTATTTGCATGTTCGACTCAGGCTATACCCTCCCTCAGGGCAGAGAGGTGATGAATTATTATTATCCGCTGCAATATGGCATAGAAGGCATTAAAAAAATATGTTCCGAAAAAATTGAACAGACAGCCGGCTATCCTGATATGGACAGGATTTATTTTTACAAAGCTGTCTTTATTATGCTTGAGGGCTTGCAGAGCTGGATAAAAAATTATGCAAAGGAAGCAAGGCTGATGGCTTCACTTGAATCAAACGAAGACAATAAAAAAGAATACCTCGATACGGCTGAACGATTAGATTGGCTGACTCAAAACCCGCCCCGCAATTTTCATGATGCTTTGCAGTTGGTGTGGACATTTCATTTGGCCGTTCTGAATGAAGATGCCATCTCCGGCCTATCGCCCGGTCGTTTGGGACAAGTGCTTTACCCTTTCTGGAAAAGAGATATGGACAATGGCACCCTGACCCGCGAAAAAAGTATTGAATTGCTCGAATGCATGCGTATGAAGTTTACAGAATTAGACTGCTTTGCTTCTATGGGTGTAGTAGGCGGTGTGTTGAGCGGCAATACCTTTAACAATTTGTGCATTGGCGGACTTACAAAAGACGGTGAAAGCGCCGCCAATGAATTAGAAATGCTGATTCTTGAATCAGGCATGAGCTGCGACACGCCACAACCCACTCTAAGTTTATTGTTCGACGAAAAGTTACCCGAAGAATTCTTATTAAAAGGTGTTGAATGCACAAAAATCGGAACGGGTTATCCGGCCTGGATAAGTAACAGGGTAGCTATGGAGTTTCTTTTGAACAATTACAAAAATGAAGGCATTGATGTGGAAGAAGCACGCGCATGGTCTATTGGTGGCTGTCTCGAAACCTCAGCAGGAAGCTGGATGCCTCTTGAGCTTGATGGTGTGACACACTTTATACCCGGCGGCTCTGCACCTGCCACAAGCGTGGGTGTTCATTTTATTTCATTGCCCAAGGTGCTGGAGGCTGTTTTATATGATGGTCTCGACAAACGAACAGGACGCAGGGTGTATCCGCCTCATGGCAACAAGCTCGAAACTTACGACGACATATGGAATACATTTAAAAACTATTTAAAAATGACAGTTGATGTGCTGACATTAACCAATAATATACAACATGATGTGTGGGGCAAGATTTCTCCCTCTATCATCAACAGCATGTTAAAACCCGACTGTCTTGAAGTAGGGAAAGATATTAGTCATCAGGGCTGCCGCTACAACCGCACTTTTAATGTAGAAATATGCGGAGGAGTCAATCTGGTCAATTCATTAGCTTCGATAAAGAAAAATGTTTTTGAAAAAAAGAATTTTACTCTCGATACGCTCCGACAAGCTATTGAAGAAAACTTCGGTTATATTTCGGCACTCGAAACAGGGGCTTACAGCTTAACCGAACAGGTTAAAACAACCAACTATCAGAACTTTCTCAAAATACACAAGCAATGCCTCGATGCGCCCAAGTTTGGCAACGACGACAAATATGTTGACAGCATCTTTAAAGAATGGCAGGAATGGTTCAGCAGTATGTGCGAAAACTACATGTCGCTTTATGGCAAGCCCATGTATTCTTGTCAGATATCGGTATCGACACATGCCCCTATGGGAGCCGTAACCCTGGCAACTCCCGACGGCCGACTCTGCGGAACTACTTTTGCCGATGGCTCTGTTTCTGCCTATCCGGGATCCGATAAAAATGGCCCTTATGCCTTGTTTTCATCTGCTTCGTGTTACAATCATGCTTTATCGCAAAATTCACAGCTCAACATGAAAATTCATCCCACTGCTGTTCAGGGCCGTGAAGGCGCCCGCAAATTTCTGGAGATGATAAAAGCTTATCTGCGAAAAGGCGGTTTTCATATTCAATTCAACATTGTGGATTCGCGCATGCTTAAAGAAGCGCAAAAGAATCCGGCTCAATACAGAAACCTGATGGTGCGCGTGGCAGGGTTTACACAATACTGGGTAGAGCTGGGTAAGCAAATACAGGATGAGGTAGTGGCAAGAACTGAGTATGAAGAAATATAAATAACAGTGAACAGTGAAATAAAAAACTTGAAAACAAATATAAAATGAACCATATAGATTGTAAATATTTCTTGGCTGTTGATGTTTTTAAAGGCTTGTGCAAAAGAACAAAAGAATCGATTAGTGCTGATGAGGCAGCATGTGCAGATTTTGACAAAACCCCCAAATGCAAGCATTGTAAAGATTTTTTGGCTACAGCTGAATATCTTGGTATGTGTAAAAATAAAGCCATTGCTTACCCCGATATGAGAGCCGAAAACTGTAAAGATTTTTCATGGAATTAAGCAAAAGCATTGTTGGTAAAATCTTCGATATTCAGGGTTTTTCTGTGCATGACGGGCCGGGAGCCAGAACCTTAATTTTTCTGAAAGGTTGCACGCTTAACTGCTTTTGGTGTTCAAACCCAGAAGGTATAAGCACTTCAAATAGCCTTTTATATTATGCTTCAAAATGTATAAAGTGTGGTCGTTGCACTTTGGCATGCCCCCATAATGCCATTCATTTAAAAGAAGATATTCTCTCCATTGACCGTGAAATATGTAGAAAATGTAAAGATTTCAGCTGCTTGGATAATTGCTATACTGATGCCCTGCGTCTGTGTGGAAAAGATGTCAATGTTGAAGAGCTTTTTTCATTAATTCAAAGAGACCGGCAGTTCTGGGGTGCTGATGGCGGGGTCACATTTACAGGCGGAGAGCCTTTGCTGCAAGCTGATTTTATAGGTGTGATTCTCGAAAAATGCTATAATGCTTACATACATACTGCTGTAGAAACCTGTGGCAATGTGCCCTGGAAAAATTTCGAAAAAACAATTGATTGTATTGACTGGCTCTTTTTCGACATTAAACACAATGACCTTGAACATCATAAATCAGCTACCGGTCAAAGTAACGAGTTAATTACAAACAACATTCTTAAGCTCAATGAGCGCTTTAAAGGACGGATGGTATTCCGGCTGCCTTTAATACCGGGCTTTAACAACAGCATTGAAACACTTGAAGAAATTGCCCGCCTGATATCAACCACCCAATGGAAAGAAATAAACATTTTACCCTTGCATCATCTGGGAAGCGATAAATATAAAATCTCAGGAACCACCTATAAAGGTCTTCAATATGCAGTTCCAAAATCAAGTGAACTCAAGCAGGCACTAGCAATATTCGAAAAATATAATATTCAATGTCATCTGGGACATGAAACTTCTTTTTGATTAAGCTGTTTTTTTTTACTATTTGTGTAAATTTTTTAGCAGAATAAACAATTTTTATGTAAAAAATCAATTAATTATTGATAATAATGATACGATTTTATGCTAAAAATCAATTTTTTTATTGACAATAATGAAAGGTTGAGAATCTGCCGGAATGTTCTAAAATTCTTTATCAAAGCCACAAATAAGCATATAAAACAGCTTTTTGAAAAAATAAATGAGGTCGTTCTTTCCCAACAAAATTAAGATAGCGCTTTCTTAAACTTACAACATCTAGAATTTTTTTACTACTTTTGCAAAAAATTGAATTAATTATTAAATCATTTTAAATTAACATTGCATTTATGAAACAATTTAAACTTGTCGCTTTTCTGCTTTTAGCAGCATTATTTACATCGGTCACAGCACATGCAAGTGAAGCTGACCTTGCCATTCCGGATCTCCACAGTGGCACATTTGTTTATTTTGGCGGTCTTGATGGCTGGCACCTGTTGCTCTACGGGGCTTTTGTCATTGCCGGTACGTTAAGTATCAGTCTCTTTTTGAGACATCAGGTAAAGAAAATGCCCGCACATAAATCCATGCTGGATGTTGCAGATACTATTTACAAAACCTGCAGCACCTATCTAATTCAGCAAGGTAAGTTTCTTATATACCTATTTATTATTATTGGTGCTCTGATGGTTTATTACTTCTTAGGTCTTCAGGGTCAGGGCATTTCAGTAGTAATGCTGGTACTTCTTTTCTCTATTGTGGGTATGGGGGGCTCTTACGCTGTAGCATGGTATGGCATACGTGTCAATACATACGCCAATGCCCGTACAGCTTTTGCTTCGTTGAGAGGTAAACCATGGGATGTTGTAAACATTCCTTTGCGTTCAGGTATGAGTGTTGGACTTTTCCTTATTTCTCTCGAGCTTATCATGATGGTTGTTATCCTTCTTTTTGTTCCCCGCGAAATAGTAGGATATTGTTTCCTTGGTTTTGCTATTGGCGAATCGCTGGGTGCATCTGCGCTTCGTATTGCCGGTGGTATTTTCACCAAGATAGCCGACATAGGCTCCGATCTGATGAAAATTGTTTTTAAAGTAAAAGAAGATGACCCTCGTAACCCCGGTGTTATAGCCGACTGTACAGGTGACAATGCCGGTGACAGTGTTGGACCAACAGCTGATGGTTTTGAAACTTATGGTGTAACAGGTGTGGCTCTTATCTCTTTCATTTCTCTCGCTGTTAAAGACATTGACATCCAAGCCAAACTTATAGTGTGGATATTTGCCATGCGCTTCCTTATGGACTTCATCTCTGGAGGTTCTTACTTTATCAACCAATGGATATCTGAAAAACTTTATAAAGACAAGAAAGAATTTGACTTTGAAGCACCTTTAACCCGTCTTATTTGGATTGCGGCTATACTTTGTATCAGTACTACATACGTCATGAGTTTCATGCTCATAGGAGACCTTCAGGATCCTACCCTGTGGTGGAAATTGGCTTCTATTATCAGTTGTGGCACATTGGCTGCCGTACTTATTCCTGAATTCACCAAGAAATTTACAAGCTCCAAGTCAGACCACGTACACGAAATAGTAACAGCTTCACGCGAAGGTGGTGCGTCTCTTACTATCCTTTCAGGATTAGTAGCAGGTTACTTCAGCGCTTTCTGGAAAGGTATTCTCATCGTAGGTCTTATGACAATTGCTTACTTCATTAGTCAGGCCGGTTTGTCTGAAATTATGGGTCCCCACGCTTCTATCTTTGCTTTTGGTATGGTGGCATTCGGATTCCTATGCATGGGTCCTGTTAATATTGCTGTTGACAGTTATGGTCCTGTTACTGACAATGCTCAATCAATCTTCGAACTCTCTCAAATTGAACAAATATCTGGCATTAAAGAAGAAATAAAGAAAGACTTCGGTTTTGAACCCAACTTCGAAGAAGGCAAACACTACCTCGAAGCCAACGACTCGGCCGGCAACACCTTTAAAGCTACTGCTAAACCAGTGCTTATAGGTACTGCTGTTGTGGGTGCCACAACCATGATCTTCTCAATTATTCTGCTGCTTGAAAAAGCACAACAATTCCTTTTCCCCAACATGCCCGAAGGATTCAACCCTCTTAACCTGACCAATGCACCTATCATTCTCGGTTTTATTTGTGGCGGTGCAGTTATTTTCTGGTTTAGTGGTGCTTCAATGCAAGCTGTTACTACCGGCGCTTACAGAGCTGTTGACTTTATTAAAAAGAACATGAACCTCGATAAATCATCTGCTGATATCAACGACTCCAAAACTGTTGTCAGAATTTGCACAGAATATGCTCAAAAAGGCATGTGGAATATTTTCCTCGCATTGATGACGTTGACATTAGCATTTGCTTTCTTCGATCCTTATTTCTTTGTGGCCTACCTTGTTTCAATTGCTGTTTTCGGTTTGTTTCAGGCTATTTATATGGCCAATGCAGGTGGCTCTTGGGATAATGCCAAGAAATATGTTGAAGTGGATTTGAAAGAAAAAAATACGCCTTTGCATGATGCTGCCGTTATTGGTGACACTGTGGGTGATCCTTTTAAAGATACTTCTTCTGTATCTCTTAATCCCATTATCAAATTTTCGACTCTTTTTGGCCTTCTCGCCGTTGAAATTGCCGTTAAAATGAAAGTGGCTGCTGTAAATGGTTTCGACTATACCATGATCATTGGTGGTGTTATGTTTGTCATAGGTCTCATTTTTGTATGGCGCTCATTCTATAAAATGAGAATTCCTTTGGACAAATAAAATCATTATTCTATTTTAAAAAAGGCTGTTTCCTATGGAGGCGGCCTTTTTTATGTCAAATTAAAAAAGCCTCGCTGCAAAAATTTTACAACGGGGCTTTTCTGTTATTAAAGAATCTGTTTCTAAAAACTTATGCGGTAATAATTTCCAGGTCGTTGGCCATAATTTCAACAGTCATGCGTTTTTCACCGCTGCTTGTTTCATAACTTCTGTAATTGATACGACCTGTAACAGCTACGCGTAATCCTTTTTTTACTATTTCTGCTGCTTTTTCAGCTGCTTTATTCCAAAGGACTATGTTGTGCCAAGATGTGCTATTGACCCATTCCCCGTTCTTATTTTTATAGCCTTCGCTAGTAGCCAACGAAAAACGGCCGAGTTTAATACCTTTTTTGATTTCTTTTACTTCTGCATTCATACCTGCGAAGCCTACCAATTCTACTTTGTTGATGTTTGTTTTCATGTTTGTTTTTGTTGTTTAATTAACTTTTTATTTTTATTGTTTTTAATTAGTGCCTAAAGTGAGCTAAAGTGACTAAAGTTTAAAGACCTGAAGGCTGTTATAGAGGTGCCTATAGTTGAAAACTACGGCTGATTTAAGAAGAGTATTTCAGTGTCTCTACATATTAGCTTTTATAAAGCCGTGTTTTACATTAAACTCTAAGTATTCCAAACTCTAAGTACTCCAAACTTCTCCTAGGCTACCAGTTCCAGATTGCTGGCTATAACCTCAACGATAAACCTCTTCTCCCCTTTTTCGGTTTCGTAATTTCTGTAACTTAATTTGCCTGTTACTGAGATAGGTAGTCCTTTTTTTACGGCTTTTTCGGCTTTTTCAGCATTTTCGTTCCAAAGTACTATTTTGTGCCAGGCTGTTGTTGTTACCCATTCACCTAATTTGTTTTTAAACCCTTCGTGGGTGCCTAGTGAAAAACTTGCTACTTTTGTTCCTTTTTTAAGTTCGCGTACTTGAATGTTCATGCCGGCGTAACCTACTAATTCTACTTTGTTGATGTTTGTTTTCATGTTTGTTGATGTTTGTTTTTGTTGTTTAATTAACTTTTTATTTTTATTGTTTTTAATTAGTGACTAAAGTGAACTAAAGTGAGCTAAAGTGACTAAAGTTTAAAGACCTGACGGCTATTACAAGATGTATCTATTATTAGATTTTTGTGCGTTTTAAAGTTTAAGTTTTCTACTTATTGTAGTGAAAATGGCAAGGATTTCTTTGCCTTCTGTTGAAACAAGTTCTGATCTTTCTGAATCAATAATTTTTAAGTTTGCAATTATTTCTAACCAGTAAAGGGTTTCACTAGCCTCGCTTTCACATATTCTAATTTAATTCACAAAATCTGCTTTACTTCTAGCCCTATTTGCTTCTCTGTAATTTGCCCCTATGCTTGTTCCAGATTTAGTAATTTGATTTTTAATAACTTTGTTTTCAGAATTATATGGTATAGAAGAAGATAGCTTAATAATTCTTATTGCAAATTGTATTGTTCTGTTTTCTAATTGTTCAGCAAATTCTTTGTTATTCATTAATTTTACTTTTTATTTGTGTTTTTTAACTTTAGCTCACTTTAGGCACTTTAAGTACTTTAGCTCACTTAATTTTTCGTTGCAAAGTAACAACCTCTCCGTCAGCACATTCGGATGTTAAGCATTTACTTACGTTTAATATTCGTTTATAAACGTTTACAAACTTTTTTGTTGTTGATTTACAATTTATTACTACATTTACAAAATAAATCAAAAAAATATCTTTTTTATGGAAAACCGCAAATGTTTAGAGTGTAATGAGGAAATTCTGGGGCGATCAGACAAAAAATTTTGTGATGACCAGTGTCGTAATGCGTATAATAATAAACTCAATTCCGAGAAGGTAAAAATCGTTAAAACCATTAACAATATACTTCTTAAAAACAGACGGATACTGACTTTACTAAACCCCAACGGCAAAGCTAAAATTCATAAAGACAAACTTCTGACCAAGGGTTTTGACTTTAAATATTACACCCACACCTATATCACAAAAGAAAACGCCCATTATATTTTTTGTTACGATTACGGATATCTGGCTTTGGATAATGACTGGTACCTGCTGGTGAGGAATGAGTAAGAAGTGTGCTAAAGTAAACTTCGGCTCCACTTTGTTTCGCTCAATGACCACCTAAAGTGAACTTCGACACTTCAATTTATTCATTGCATCGCTCCACTTCGTTACGTTCAGTGTGGCACCTAAAGTTTGGAGTTTGCCTACCGGAAGGCAAGTAGAAAGGGGGTTAATTACAAAGTTTTTATTTAATTTGTTAAAAAACAGCAATATGTGCATTTTTGCGTAAAAAATATTGTATATTTATCAGATGTTTTCGGTTTTTTTATGGTAAATCAGATTGAAATATTTCACGAAAAGCAGACCGAATTTGCAAAAGAGACTATAATAAAAACCAGAATTTTCTTTAATACCCTTGGTTAAAACTTTTCTTTTTTATGAACAAAAAAACTAAGTGATGAAAAAAACAATCAAACTGGTGGTTCTACTGTTAATTTGTTTTTACACCCTAAATGTAACAGCACAAAATTCTCTTGAATATAAGAAAGCCCTGTCAAATCTGAAATCCTCTTCACTTCAGATTGAGCGGGATAAAGCAAGTCGCATACAAAATCTTGCAAACAACTTAAATCCTACGATTTTTATCAACAATGGTGTTGTGAAAAAGTTTAAAAACGATGCAGCTGTTTGTGTTGATGTTGATGCCCAGTCAATTATAAAGCTTAACAGCATTGATTCTTTGGTTGACAATGTTGAGTTCTTAAGAATCCGTATAAACAGCGCCAATGACCTTAATTATGTGCTGGATATGGCATCAATGTCAGCTTACCATAATTTAAAATACATTCTCTTTCTATGCAGTTTCAACTGTGATCCATTGTTGATTAAAAACATGTGTCAGCAACCTTCTTCCAACAGTGCAATAACGGTATTTTACGAAATTTCTATTCCCAATTAAAAAAAGGAAAAATATGAAAAAAATTTACCTAAAGAATAGTATTGGGGGCGCTTCAATATTTAAATATGCAGCAACCGCTCTTTTAATTATTAATGTATTTTTTGTCAATGCTCAGGTTCAGATACCTTTTACACAGCGGACATCAGTATATTCACCAACAAAAAAGATATATCATATTCAGGGTGATTTTACCATGATTGGCAATACCAATATGTCGCTGGTGTATTATTGTGAAGATTATCAGAATGAATATTGTCAGAACAGCAATCAGTACATGCAATTTGTTGACACAGACGGAGACCCTGCAACAACAAATTCATCTTCTTCTACCCTGCAATTATCTTCTGAAAATGGCGCCCTTCCTTCTTGTTCAAATATAATTTATGCCGGCCTTTACTGGAGCGGCCGAACAGATGTTTACGTAGCAGATTCGATGAAACGCGTTGTTAAAATAAAGGGCCCCGGAATGCCTAACTATCATACGCTAATGGCTAGTACATCAGACATACGATTTCCCGGCGATGATTATATGTATGCCGCCTATGCAGAGGTAACAGATATTGTTCAATTGTGTGGATTAGGTGAATACTGGGTGGCCGACATGGCTTTATCGGCAGGTAATGGGGGTATGGCCGGATATTATGGCGGATGGGGAATGGTTATTATTTATGAAAACTCACAGATGAACTGGCGCGATGTAACTGTTTTTGATGGGTATGCCTATGTGGCAGGAAATATTTCTGCTTACTACGACTTGCCCGTTTCCGGCTTCAACACCACACAATCGGGCCCTGTAAATATGAAGCTGGGCTTAATAGCCGGCGAGGGAGACTTGCCCATCGCTGGTGATTATTTTCAAATTATCGACCACACAAACACCAGCTGGATAACATTATCGCATGGTGGAAACTACACCAATGACTTTTTCAACAGCTCTATCTATACGGGTGGTAATCCACGAAACCCCAATATGGTAAACAATACAGGAATGGATATAAGCATGTTTAATGTACCCAATACCAATAATTCTGTCATCACCAACAATCAATCTTCAACTACGTTCAGATACGGCTCAACGCAAGACACATATATTATTTACACTATAGCCATGGCTGTTGAAGCTTATGTGCCAAAGGTTGAAGCGTTAGACATGGTACAGACTATTAATGGTGTGGCCACAATTCCCGGCGACTCCATGTTTGCTTTGCCCGGAGACATTATACAATGCAAAGTAGATATAAGAAATAAAGGAACTGAAGCGATAAACAACACCCGAATTGAAATTCCCATACCCTTTGCTTCTGATTATGTTTCCAGTTCAAAAGTTGTGAACTTTACCCCAATGCCAAGTCCCAACAATTTTTATTTTGATCCTACTTTAGGTGCAAACGGAACAATAGTTTGGGAGCTGGGTACACTTCCATTAACTTCAAATCCCGATTCTGTGCTGGCCACCATAAATTTTGAAATAAGTGTAACCACCGATTGCGCCATATTAAGCAGCTCAGATTGTCCCCCTAAAATATATATCAATGGCTCTTTAAGCGGAACAGGAGCTATAAGCCAAATTGTCTTTTCACAAACACCTTTCATTCAGGGATTTCAAACACAGGGCGCCTGCAATGGTCTGGCTATTTATGACCCCCTGCTGGTAATTGTTGATGCCTCCAATTATCTTGCACAGCATTGTCTTATCATACCCTCCAGAGAGTTTGTTTTTTGTAATTCGGGACCTACCATACCGGTTACACAGATATCGGGTAATTTTCTACCCGGCTCTCATTTTTACAGCAGTTATCCTGTAACCCAATCAACCATTGAATACGATATAAATAATCCCTTTCCTGCTACCATTGGCACAGTGACTTATTATTCCAAACCTCCGGGATTGGCCATGTGCTATTTTCTGTTTACTATAACGGTATCAAATATTGCATCAACGCCTGTTGTTACCTCTCCGGTATCCTACTGTAAAGGTGATGTGCCCCAGCCGCTGACTGCAACAGCCAGCGACCCCTCCTACACCCTGTATTATTTTGAAACACCCTCGTCGCTGCCTCATTTATCCATTACACCCCCCACCACAACTGCAGGTGTTTTCACTTATTATGTGGCAGAAAGTGTGTCAAACTCTTGTATCAGTCAGAATCTGGTACCTATAACTGTAATGGTTAATAATTTACCGGTAGTAACCGCAAGTGGTGCAACAGGATGTGCCGGAAGTCCGGTGGCTCTTACGGGAATACCAGCAGGAGGCACATTCAGCATTGCAAATCCATACATCGGGCCAGATACAACCTACACCTATACTTATACTGATAATAATGGCTGTTCTAATACCAGCAGTCCGGCTGCAATTACATTTAATCCTCTTCCTGTGGTAACTGCTGCTGATGTCAGCGGATGCACCGCTTCGCCTATTGCTCTTTCGGGAAGTCCGGCGGGAGGCACATTCAGCGTGGCCAATCCTTATACAGGGCCAAGCACAACTTATACCTACAGCTTCACCGACAATAACGGATGTACAAATACCAGTGCGCCTGCCAATATTATCTCAGCAGATACTATTGCCCCCATTATAATTTGCCCTGCCGATACAACCATCAACTGCGATGATGACATACTGCCTGCCTTTACCGGAAACGCAACAGCAACCGATAATTGTGGCATGGGCGGGATTATATACAGCGATGCAAGTACCCAAAGTACCGATCCGCTTTCAACAGGACATTACAACTACACCATAACCCGCACATGGACAGCAACAGATGCAAATGGAAATTCAGTATTTTGTGATCAGATAATTACTGTGCATGATGTGGAAGCACCTGTGATAACATGCCCCGGAGATATTACTATTTGCTGGTCCGATTCGACAAGTATTTTAAATGCCTTTCCAACGGCATCGGACAATTGCAGTGGTGTAACAATTTCAAACAATCAGCCGGCTTTGTTTCCTTTGGGCACAACAACTGTGGTATGGACAGCCACTGATGTGACAGGCAATTCTTCATCCTGCACACAAGAGGTAACACGCAATGTAGATGTGCTGGTAACTATTTTTGACCCTCCTGCTCTTGATATCAACACCTGTGCATTCGGTTATGACGCCAACATTATATTGGGTTATCCCGGAGCACCACAAACGCTCACAGTGGGTAGTGATGTTAATGGCGGCACGCCCGGCTATACGTATTTGTGGAGCGGCACGGGCAGTGCCTATCTGAGTAGCCTTACGGTTGCCAATCCTGTCTTTAACCCGGCAGGACAAACAACAGAATGCGGCAGTTATTTATTATTCTTAACAGTGACTGACAGCCTTGGTTGTCAAAGCACCGATGATGTGCTGATAAAGGTTGTTTTGGGCAGCGGTGGTAATGATGCGGGCTGTGGGCAAAACGAACAAAAAATTCTTGTATGTCATGGACCTCCGGGAAACCCAGATAATATGAACACAATATGTATAAGTGTAAACGCCCTTGATGCACATTCATTCAGTCCTTTACACGGTCCCGACCCATACGATGCATCTCATGGAAATGATTGTATTGGCACATGTGGCGGTTGTGGTGAGTACAAAAAAAATATGAATACTTATCCCAATCCATTCAGCGATCAGGTAACATTTTCATTTAACTTTGCCTTCGACGATTATGTGAAAATTGATGTTTACGACATGTCAGGCAATCATATTGAAACGCTGTACAACGGTCCTGTTACCCGCAACACTGATTACGATATTATTTTTAATGGCACAGGCCGTTCGAGAGGATTGTACATTTACAAAATAATCACTAATAATGAAGTGCTGAGTGGCAAGATGATGCTGGTAAGATAATGCCAATAAAGAAAATATCTTTTTAATACTTTATAATTATATTGGTAACATTTCCGTTTATTTAAGCGTCATATCACAAATTCATTTCATTTTATATCCATGACGTTTAAAAAGATTGCCCTATCACTGATTTGCTTTTTCATATTTATATTTACCCATACAGCATCTGCACAGAACAAGGTGAATATAACCGGACAGGTAAAAGATGCCCAAACCAAAGAAGTTCTTGAATTCTGCACTGTTTCTGTTTATAACACCGCCGACAGTCTTATGGCTGGCGCTATTACAGACGACAAAGGTTTTTTCGATATTCCCGTTTCTCAGGGAGCCTATCGCATTGTTTTCAGTTTTATGGGTTATAAAAATGATACAACACCCACCATCACAGTGATGCAAAATACTTTTCTGGGCGTTTTTAAGTTAACAGCTGATGTGAAGATGCTGAATGAATTTACCGTTAAGACAAGCTCTCGCGAAAACCTTATTGATAAGGATATACAGGTGGTAACAGACAAAATGAAAGAAGGAACGTCCAACACCAAAGAAGTTCTGGATAAAATACCCGGTGTGGATTACGACAGATACAGCAATGCGATTAAGGTGGATAATGATTCAAAAGTTATTATTCTGGTGGACGGATTAGAAAAAGACCAGGAATACATTAAAAACCTTTCGCCCGACAGACTCAAGAAAATTGAAATTCTTCGCGACCCTGGCGGACGCTATGCGCTTGAAGGCTATTCGGCTGTCATTAATGTTGTACTGAAAAAAAATTATCAGGGTGTGGAATTATTTTTAAGCAATGAAAGCATGTTTGATACCGACACCAAGGATAAAAAAAAGATGCTAATCATCAATAATGGCTCAGGAACGTTGAATTATACTTATAATAAATTTAATGTTTATACAAAGTTTGGCAATTATTATAACAATTTCGACCTGCCTTCAAGCTCCCGAAAAGAATATGATTATGGATTAGTAATAGAGAATAACACGCCCTCCAACAAATTGCTGAACACAAAAGTATTGCAACTGACCAACAATTACACCTTTGGCGCCGACTATTACATCAATCCCAAGCATACTGTGAGCTTTGAAAGCAATCTGTCGGGTCAGCCATCAAAACACAACATTACTGATATACTGCTTGACAACAAATATTATAATAATGAAACCCTAATTTCAAATTTTAGCAGTGAGTCTAAGTCTGTGTCGGGCAGTAACAGCAGTTATAACTCACTTTTTTATCAGGGCATTCTGGATGAAAAAAACACCCTCAATTCTAATTTTACTTTTTCAAATTACGCTTACAACTACACCAACGAATATCTTGAAAGCACCTTGTACCACAGACTGGAAAATGGTATTAATAAAAAAGAGGGAACCAAATTTTATCTGGAATATTTTCACACATTCGGCCCTAAGACAAATATACAATTGGGTTATGGCAACACCTGGGAAAACCAGCACAACAATTTCACCATAGATACTGTCAGGAGTGTTTTTGAATACAGCGACATGCGCCATAAACTCTACAGTTATTTTGCCTGGCAAATAGGTAAAAAAACAGGTATTAAAATTGGATGCGCGGGCGAGACAAGTGCCCCCAAAACATCTGTGCAAAAAAATAACTATCTTATATTTCTGCCTTATGCCGACTTAAAATTTGATGTGTCGCAAATGCTCAACCTCAAGTTGAAATACCGCGCAGCCAGTGCTTACCCGAGCATGGAGCAAACAAACCCTTTTACTTATACCATTGACCAGCAAAGCATCAAAACAGGCAATCCCAAACTGCGTCCCGAAGTAACACACAAAATATCTCTTCAAGCCAATATTCTAGGTGGTTTGGCCAGCCTTGAACCTTATTTCCATTTTTCCAATAACTATATTACCGAAACCGGCTTTCTGAAAAATGACAGTATTTTTGAATATGGCTACAGCAACATGGGTAAGTATAAGAACTATGGTTTACAGTCTAATATCACTATACCCTTTGGCAAGAGTGTTTTTCTGCAAACAACTTTAAATTGGTATAACAGCAGTATTACTTTCAACAGCAAAACAAACGATATAAAGAACTTTGCGCTTTCGGAGCAGCTCATCTATACCAAAGAGAAAACAGGCTTCGTAGCCGGCTTGCAATATCAGAAAAACCTGCAAAAATTTATTACCGCCCAGGGTTATAATAAAGGAGATAATGATTTCTGGATTGCTTTTGTTCAGCAGCCTTTTTTTAAACAAAAGCTGAATCTTACTTTGATTTATTTTCTGCCCATCAACTGGGGTGTTGACTTCAATCAGGGCAGTTTTATCAAAACAGCCAATTATACCGAAACCCGTTCCAACGACATCAGCTTTCTGAAAAACATTGTGATGTTACAAGCCAGTTACCGCTTCAACAAAGGAAAAAACATCAACAAGACGGAGAAAAATGTGGAGCAGGAAAACAATAACAAGAAGAAGTTTTTGTAGGGGAAGTGAACTAAAATGAACTAAAGTGAGCTAAAGTTTGAAGTGTCGTTGATTTTTTATAATTTCTATTTTTATCTTTGATAAAAGTTTATGTTATGGTTAATAATCACTATCTGGCCTTATTGCGGGGCATCAATGTGGGCGGCAAAAACATTATTAAAATGTCAGATCTGAAAGCTTGTTTTGAGAGTCTGGGTTTTACTGATGTGGTCACTTATATCCAAAGTGGCAATGTATTTTTTAAATCGACCGCAAAAGATAAAACAAAGCTGATTAAAACCTTAGAAAAAGCACTTTCAGAAAGATTTAATTATGAGTCTCGCTTATTGGTTATTGACTTTCGACAACTCCAAAACATTATAGTAGAAGCCAATCCTGCTTTTGGCAAAGAATCCGATATGTATAAATACGATGTGGTTTTCCTGTTAAGCTCACTTGCTTCTGAAGAGGCCATTGAAAAGGTTAAGGTAAAAGACTGCGTGGACCACGTTTATGCCGGAAATGGTGTGCTTTACTTTTCCCGCCTTATAAGCAAAGCAAGCCAAAGTCGCTTATCGAAAATAATGATGCTTCCAATGTATCAACATCTTACCATCCGCAACTGGAATACTACAAGCAAGCTTTATGAGATGATGAAAGGTGAAAGGTGCATTTAATTGTTTTTTAAAACACCTACATTTTTATAAACTTTTATTTGTCTTTTATTTGAAAAAGTATATAAAAATAAATATTAGTATTTTGTACTATATTTTAAACATATTTATTATTTTTGCACATAATATAGTACATTATGAATTTAAAGAAACAAATAGTATTTCCCAAGCACAAGAAAATACTTGAAATATTCGGGGAAAACATAAAACTGGCTAGAAAACGCCGAAAACTTACAAGCATTCAGGTTGCAGAGCGTGCTGATATCAGCAGAAATACGTTATACCTCATTGAAAAGGGAAGTCCCGGTGTTTCGATAGGCGCTGTTTTAAATGTTTTGCGGGCATTGGGCTTGCAGGATGATTTTTTAAAACTGGCAGCTGATGATGTATTGGGGAAAAAGCTTCAGGATATTGAACTATTAAAGAAAAAATAATGATGCCCATAAATAAAACAGACATATTTGCATATGCTCACTGGCAGGGAATGCTGCAACCGGTGCTCATTGGTATAATGTCTGCCCATCAGGGGAAGGGTCGAAAATCTTTCAGCTTTGAATATGATGCCCAATGGCTTAAAGGAAATAATTTATTTCTCCTCGACCCCGATATAGGATTGTATTCAGGACCTCAATTTCCTGTAAATAAAGAGAATTTCGGATTATTTTTCGATTCAATGCCCGATACGTGGGGGCGGACACTGATGAAGAGAAGAGTTTCTCAGATTGCAAAGACAGAAGGGAAAACAGCACCCGTTTTACATGAACTTGATTTTCTGCTAGGAGTTGCAGATAAATGCAGAATGGGCGCCCTCCGTTTTAAGCTTGACCCCTGCGGACCATTTCTTGATAATGACAGTTATACACCTGTCCCGCCATGGGCATTGGTAGGCGAATTACAGCATATTGCAGGGTTGGTTGAATCGGATAAGGAAACTAAAGAACTGAATAAATGGTTGGTTTTGCTGATGGCTCCGGGTTCGTCATTAGGAGGTGCAAGACCAAAAGCAAACATTATAGATAATAAAAGCGATTTATGGATTGCCAAATTTCCATCAAAAAATGATATTATCGACAAAGCCAAATGGGAATATCTTGCTTATCGTTTAGCCCTGGAAGCGGGTATTGAGATGTCTGTGTCCCGAATTGAAAAGGTAGCCGGAAAATATCATACTTTTTTCACCAAAAGATTTGACAGGCAAAAGGGAGAACGTATTCATTTTGCTTCTGCAATGACTATGACAGGAAACAATGAAGACACTATCAGAGAAAACCGCGCAAGCTATCTCGATTTGGCAATGTTTATTCAAAACCATTCAGGAAACATAAAAAAAGATCTGGAACAACTTTGGCGAAGAATAGTTTTTAATATTGCTGTTTCAAATACTGATGATCATTTGCGAAATCATGGTTTTATCATTAATAATGGCATGTGGAGGCTAAGCCCAGCTTTTGATGTTAATCCTTCAATTGATAAAGAAGAACTTGCATTAAATATAAACGAAGACAGTGGTGCGTTGGAATTTGATCTTGCGCTAAGTGTTGCAGCATATTTCAGGCTAAACTGTAAAGAAGCAGAATCCATTTTATCATTCATCCTTAAAGCTGTTAGCAATTGGGAAAATGTGGCAAAAAAAATAGGTATTAAGAGTAGCGCTGAGATTGAATTAATGAGACTGGCTTTTCGATACTGAGATTTATTAAATTCTATATGGTGGTTTATTTTTTTATAAACTAAATTTTATTTCCTTCATATTGTTATTTTTTACAAATTCTACTTATTTTTGTATAGAAACATTAATAAAACCGCTATTAAAAGATAAAATATTTTTATGAAAACAAAATCATTCATTTTCAACATCCTCATCGCCTTGTTGTTTGCCTTGTCAATTATAGGCTGTGGACCCGGAAAAGAAGCCAAAGACAAAGAAAAAGCAACCAATGATTCAATAATGGCAAAACAAAAGCATGACAGTCTTGTTGCAAGCAAAAAAGATTTGATAACACAGGGTTTTAAAGGAGCCGTAGAAACCGTGCGTATGACATCGTACAAAGCTGTGGAAAAATTTGGCGAATTAGAAAAAGGAAAAAGAGAAAAAGACATTAACGATGACCTCGATTATTACAAGGTTTTCAATGAAAAAGGAAATATTGTTGAGCGTTATGAATACAGGTCGGATGGCAGCCTCGACAAGAAAACAATATGGAAATATAATGAAAAGGGTATTAAAACAGAAGCTGATGTTTCTCTCAACCCCAAATACTACAAAGGAGGCGGTTCGCCAGAGGCCAAGAATATATTTAAATGCGATGCCAATGGCAATTTGGTTGAACAAAGCGTTTATGAAGTGGGCGGAAAACTAGACGGAAGTCTTGACGGAAAAAACACGTTCGTATTTAATGAAAAAGATAAGTTGATTGAAAAAAACTATTATGATGCGTTTGAAAGTTTGGTGGCAAAAACAAAATACAAATACGACGACAAATTAAATCTTATTGAAGAAAACCTTTACAAGTCGGATGGCAGCCTTGATAAAAAAACAAAATACAAATATGATGAGAAGGGAAATAAAATAGAAAAAAATATTTATAAATCAGATGGTAGCCTTGACAGAAAGACCAAATATATATACGATGACAAAGCAAATGTTATTGAAGAAAATGCTTACACCTCGAATGGAGACATTGATTTAAAATCAGTCTTTGAATATGATAAAGAGGGAAACTGGATTAAAATAACCAAATACAAGGGCGAAAAACCGGCATTTATTATAGAAAGAGAAATTGAATATTTTACCTCTAAGAAGTTGAATACCTAGCTTTATTACCTCAACTAACTTTTGGTTTCCTTAAGAATAACATCGTGGGCGCCGCCTTCAATAATGCTTGTGGAGGAAACCAATGTTATACGGGCGTTGTTTTTCAGATCGGCAATAGTTGTCACGCCGCAACTGCACATGGTAGATTTTATTTTACCTATGGTAATTTCCAGATTGTCTTTTAATTTTCCGGCATATGGCACAAAGCTGTCCACCCCTTCTTCAAACTTAAGACTGCCACTGCCGCCCATATCATATCTTTCCCAATTGCGCGCCCTGTTAGAGCCTTCGCCCCAGTATTCCTTCACATATCGGCCACCGACCATCAGTTTTTTGGTAGGACTTTCATCAAAACGGGCAAAATAGCGGCCCATCATTATAAAATCTGCACCCATGGCCAAAGCCAAAACCATGTGATAGTCCTGAACAATGCCGCCATCGGAGCAAATGGGAATATAAATACCCGTTTTATTAAAATATTCATCGCGTGCCTGTGCCACTTCAATAATAGATGTTGCTTGCCCCCTGCCTATGCCTTTCTGTTCGCGTGTTATACATATAGAACCGCCGCCGATACCTACCTTAACAAAGTCGGCACCTGCTTCTGCCAAATACATAAAACCTTCTTTGTCAACCACATTGCCGGCTCCTATTCTTACTTTTTCACCATATTTCTTTCTGACGAATTCAATGGTTTCTTTTTGCCATTCAGAAAAACCATCGGAAGAGTCTATACACAATACATCGGCTCCGGCATTGATTAACATGGGGATGCGTTCTTTATAATCTCTTGTATTGACGCCTGCACCTACAATTAAGCGTTTATGAGAATCTAATAATTCGTTAGGATTTTCTTTATGATTGTCATAGTCTTTACGGAATACAAAATATTTTAATCTTTGTTCTTTGTCAATGATGGGAAGTGCATTCAGCTTGTGGTCCCAAATAATATCGTTGGCTTCATTGAGTGTGATGCCAAATTTACCGGTTACCAGATCTGAAAATGGGGTCATAAAATCTTTTATCTTTTTATCGGAGCTGTCAATGTTTAGGCGGTAATCTCTACCTGTAACAATGCCCAATAGTTTACCCGCTGAAGAGCCATCGTCTGTAATACCAATAGTAGAAAAGCCTGTTTTTTGCTTGAGCTCAACCACATCTTTGAGGGTGTTGTCGGGGGTTAAGTTGGCATGACTAACCACAAAACCGGCTTTAAATTTCTTCACCTTGCTGACCATCTCTGCCTGCTGTTCAATGGGTTGTGAGCCAAATATAAACGACACGCCTCCATTTCGGGCCAATTCAATGGCCATGTGGTTGTCGGAAACTGACTGCATGATGGCTGATGCAAAAGGCACATTAAGCTCTATGGACGAGGTTTCGCCTTTGCAAAACTTCACCAGGGGGGTTTTTAAATTTACTTTTTCAGGAAAACAATCCCTTGTGGTTAACCCGGGTATTAACAAATATTCGCTAAATGTTCGTGAAATGTCGTTGATAATATAAGCCATGGCGTTTTTATAATATAATTTCTACAAAATTACTAAATAATTTATAAGTATCTTATTTTGTGTGGCATGAGGATTAATTCTTTTTAGTAAAGATGACTTTTGTAATAATTGGGGTGCAAAAAGAGATTTTATCAATTTGTATTAATTTATAAACAAAATCGTAATTTTATCCCCTATTATTCACACAAAGATAAGGAGATATTAAAATGAAAGTTGTGGCTTTTAATGGCAGTCCGCGCAAGGACGGAAACACTTACCTGCTGATAAAACAGGTATTGGACACTCTCGAGAAAGAAGGTATAGAAACAGAACTCATACAATTGGGTGGTAAAGATATTAAGGGTTGTATGGCTTGTTACAAGTGTTTTAAAGACAAAAATAATCGTTGTACCAACGATAAAGATAAGGTTAACAAATACATAGAAAAAATGATTAAAGCGGATGGCATCATCATCGGCTCGCCCACTTATTTTTCGAATGTCACCTCTGAAGTGAAAGCATTGATTGACAGGGCCGGCTTGGTGTCTATAGCTAATGGCTACCTGTTCAAGAGAAAAGCTGGAGCTGCGGTGATAGCCGTACGTCGCGCAGGCTCTACGGCTGCATTTGATGCCATTAACAAGTTGTTTTTAATTAATCAGATGATTGTGCCGGGTTCTGTGTATTGGAATTTGGGCATAGGCAAGGACAAAGGCACTGTAAGTGAAGATGCAGAGGGCATGAGAACCATGAAAATATTGGGAGAGAACATGGCCTGGTTGATTAAAAAAACAAAATAACAGCCATGCCCCCTACCCTTTCTATAAAACAGATATTATATTTTTTTCTTGTATTCATTTTAGGCGTCCTTTTATCCCAGTGCAAAAATGATATCAAAAATCCGGCTGATGACCAAAAGCAAATAATTGCCATGTTGGATTCCTTTAATACTGCAGCCGCAAGTGCTGATTACAACACCTATTTCAACTTTTTTACTGAAGATGCTGTTTTTATTGGTACCGATGCCACCGAGCGCTGGGATAAGAACGGTTTTATGAAATGGGCTAAACCCCATTTTGACAAGGGCAAAACATGGGATTTTAAACCACTCGAACGCCATATATCTGTTGATAAAACAGGGCTATGGGCCTGGTTTGATGAGCTGCTAAACACACGGATGAAAATATGCAGGGGTTCGGGAGTTCTTATGAGGCAAGGCAACGCCTGGAAAATACAACAATATGTTTTGTCTATGACTATTCCCAACAGTCTTTCTGACAGTGTTATAAAGATTAAAACAGCGGCTGAAGATGAAATCATTCAAACGATGTCAACAAATCAATAAGACAGTCTTTAAAAAGTAACTTTAACCAAATGAAATATAATTTTGACGAAATAATAAACCGTAAAAATACCGATTGTGTCAAATACGACATGCGTGAAGAAATATTTGGCAAGTCGGATGTCATACCAATGTGGGTAGCCGATATGGATTTCCGTTCGCCCGATTTTGTGATGGCAGCTTTAAAAGAAAGATTAACCCACGAAATATTAGGATATTCCATTAGAAGTGAAGGTTTTTATACGGCGGCTGTCAACTGGCTCAATAAGCGGCATGGCTGGCAGGTAAAGCACGAATGGCTGTCAGTAAGCCCTGGGGTTGTGCCTGCATTGGCGCTGTGTGTGCTGGCTTACACAAATCCGGGTGAAAAAATTATCATTCAACCCCCTGTTTATACACCCTTCTTTGAAGTAGTTGAAAGCAATGGCAGGCAGTTGCTGTGTAACCCCTTGAAAAATATAAACAACCGTTATTATTTTGATTTTGAAGATCTGGAACAAAAAATTGATGCTCATACCAAAATGTTGATCCTGTCACACCCCCACAATCCTGCAGGCCGTGTGTGGACTAAGCAGGAACTGTTACAGCTGAGCAATATATGTATTAAAAATAACATCATCATATTGTCGGACGAAATTCATTCCGACCTTATATTCAATAAGTATCAACATATTCCTCTGGCATCGCTCTCTGAAACTATTGCGCAGCACACCATCACAGCCATTGCGCCAAGTAAAACTTTCAATCTAGCCGGCTTGCACACGTCAGTGCTTATTATTTCCAACAAAGACCTGCTATCGGCCTATAAAGCCATGCTCAATAAATTGCATATCGGTTCGGACAACTTGTTTGGAAACATCGCTCTTGAAGCTGCTTACAAAAATGGTGAAGCATGGCTGGAACAATTGCTCGATTACCTGCAAGGGAATGTTGATTTTGTCAAAGATTTTTTAAAGCGGTATTTGCCCGACATAAAACTTGTGGAACCCGAAGGCACGTATTTGCTGTGGCTCGATTTCAGGAAATGGAAAATGGATCAGAAACAACTGAACGATTTTCTTATCAATAAGGCCTGTGTGGGCTTTAGCGACGGGATGATATATGGCAAGGAAGGTGAGGGTTTTCAGCGCATGAATATAGCCTGCCCGCGCTCAGTGATAGAAAAGGCCTTAAGTCAGGTTAGAGAGGCTTATAATAATTTTAATAGCTTTAAAAAAGGCAAATGACAGCATACAAAAAATTATTTTTTTTATTTTGCTTTTTTAATGGTGTTGCTGGCTATGCCAGCGGATTATCCGACACCACTATCATAAAATCGCATCTTATAACACTTACAAAAACAGAACAGTTCCGCACTTTCAACAATATAGAACAACTCAATAGGACAGCCGATTTCATCAAATCTGTTTTTGAGAAATATACCGACAGTGTGTTTGTACAAAAGTATTATGCCGATGGCAAATTTTACAAAAATGTCATTTGCTCGTTTGGCACTGAGCACAAAAAGCGTATCGTTGTTGGTGCGCATTATGATGTATGCACCTATCAGGAAGGGGCTGACGACAATGCCAGTGGTGTAGTGGGTTTACTGGAGCTCGCACGCCTGCTTAAGGGTCAGAAACTTAATTATCGCATTGACCTTGTGGCTTATACTTTGGAAGAACCACCTTATTTCAGAACCAATTATATGGGGAGCTATATTCATGCTAAGTCTCTTTCAGACGATAAAGCAGATGTTTATGGCATGGTGAGCCTCGAAATGATTGGTTATTTTAAAGATGAAAAAAAATCACAATCCTATCCCATAGGCATTCTTTCTCTTTTTTACGGCAATACAGGCAATTACATCACTTTAATTAAAAAGTATGGTTCAGGTAAATTTGCCCATGCATTTTGCAAACATTTTAAAGCCGCGAAGACCATAAAAACAAAAAAGTTTACTGCTCCAACTTTTTTGAGGGGTATGGATTTTTCGGATCATAGAAATTACTGGAAATTTGGATTCAGCGCATTAATGATAACTGATACCTCTTTCAACCGCAACAAAAACTATCATTCAACTACCGACACCATGGAAACCCTCGATCTGAAAAGAATGGCCGGTGTGATTGATGGGGTGTATAAAGCTCTTACAAATATGTAAAATTAAATACGGTATTTAGTTTTAGGCAGTATAAATAAAACAAATGCAACTATCGTATTAAAAGAATTCTTCCACGATATTCTTTCACATAGCCTCCAATTTCTTTAGCACTGATAAAATAAACGTAAACACCCATAACCAAATCTTTGGCTGTGCCTTTATTGTTGGGTGTACCATTCCAGCCTTCTGATGTATTGTCATTCCATTTTGTGGTTGTAAACATACATTTACCCCATCGGTCAAAGATGGTCATGCTGAACTTGTCGGGGTCAACACTGGTGCCTTGAGGTGCAAATACATCATTGTTGCCATCGCTATTGGGGGTGAAAGAATTGGGAATATATAATGCAAAAGTGTTTCTTATCAATACTGTTTCGGAAATAGAATCTACACATCCCCTGTCGTCGGTTACAACAAGGGTTACCTGATAAGTGCCAAGAGCCGTATAACTATGGGTAGCCTGCGCTCCGGTTTCGGCAGGCGAACCATCTCCAAAATTCCAAAGCCACGACACCACGTTGCCTGTTGAATGGTCAAAGAAAAGGACAGCATCATCAATATAAGCCATGGCTTCGGGGCGTATAGAAAAATTGGCTTCAGGCCCGGGGGTTTTGGCCACAAAAGCAGTGGTTGAGAAAATACAAAAACCATCATTGATAGTAACAGAATATTGGGCCGACGTAAGCCCTGTTATTGTGGAAATGGTATCACCATTGCTCCAGAGATAAGTATAACTGCCCGTACCGCCACTTGGGCTTGCTGTGGCTGTGCCATCGGCAAAAGAACAGTCTTCGTTGGTAGTAGTAATGGTAGCAATAGGCCCCGGCAATTCACCCACGACAACACTGGTGCTAAAACTACAACTGTTGCTGTCGGTCACTGTTACTGTATAGGTTCCTGTGGGCACATCGCTAAGGTTCTGGGTTAATTGGGGCGGATTCGAGTTCCAGTTATAAGTGTAGGCGGGTGTTCCGCCACTTACATTGAGGGTGGCTTGTCCGTCGGACTGACCACAGGAAGCATCCGTAAAACCTGTAATTGTAGCAGTGGGCCCGGGCAAATCATAAAGAATGACAGAATTAGTGCTTATACACCCGGCAGCATCAGTCACAGTCACATAATAAGTGCCTGCTATCACATTGGTAAGAGTTGGTGTGCTCTGTGGAGGATTAGACGACCATTGAAAGGTGTAAGGCGGGGTACCTCCTGTAACACCTACAGTGGCGCTGCCGTTAGGCAAACTGCAAAGGGTATTGACAACAGCCGATATGGTTGTAGCCGGACCGGGTGTATTGTTCACATTTGCACTGGCAGTAGTTGTACAAGAGCCATAAGATACTGTAACTGTATAATTACCCGCTGCAAGTCCGGTGGCGGTTTGAGTTGACTGCTGAGGTACTGTATTCCACAGGTAGGTCAAACCCGACAAATAGGGTCCTGTCGCTGTTGCAGTAGCTGTACCGTTGCCCTGACCACAGTTTTCTGGAGTAACGCTGACGGCAGCTCCCAAAGGGCTGACATTTACCAAAACATCATCAGTAGCGGTTTGTCCACAATTGTCAGTGGCAGTTACAATATAGGTGGTGGTTAATGTCGGACTCACACTTACATTAGCACCACTGCCCACACTCCAGTAATAAGTCATGGGGGGGGTGCCTCCACTTGAAGCAACCGATAATAAGGCCGTGCCGGCCGGACATATAGTGGTATCGCCTGTGGCATTTGGCACAACAGGCACATTGTCGCTTATAAAAATAGTATCGGTTTGAGTAACACAGTTGGTGGTATAAGTAATGATAACTGTTTCGGTACTTTCAGGCAGGCCATCGGCAACAGGAGAAATGACCACAGCCACAGAATCGCTTCCGGCAGGAATGGTCACACTGGCAGGAATGGTGGTATAATCAGCACCATTGACCGCAGTACCACTGACAGTGTAATTAATGGTGTAAGGTTGTGTTACCGGGTTTTGTAAAGTAAAAGAAAACACACCCTGATTGCAGCCTTCAACAGCATTGTTGCCCGAAACTGAGTTGGGGTATGATGTGTTGAGCGAACATATATTGGAAGTAAAACTGCTGGCTTCGAGAAAAACACCCGAATCGTACAAACCATTATAACCATCGGCCACAGCCAGTTTCATGTGATAGGTCTGGCAGGGTGTAACTCTACACCAGGCTGTAAGAGGCTTGGTAAAACCGCCAAAGGCTATAGTAGTTGAGGTCAAAGCGGCATTATCCACATAAAAAGATGGGTAAGAAAGAGAAATACATCCCGAAGAAGAATAGGAACCTCCGGGAGTGCCATTATTAATACTGTTGACCGATACAGGCAAGGCTGTGCCTGGAATAAGAGCAATATTGTAATTATTGTAATTGCCTCCGGCAGGATTGGGCCCGTCAACAAAAAAAGCAAAAATATCCTGAAACTGAGAACATACAAAATTGGGGTACTCTTCCGAACCAAATACATAGCGAAATTTGACAGTATCGGACAAAGGCACAAAGTCAAACTCTAATACACAGGCATCGTAGGTGGCAGTACCATAATTGATGGCATTTAGGTCCACGTCTCCTGCCAAACCAAGGTTCATGTTTAAAAAATAAGAAACAGGATTGGCAATATTGGCCGCATTGGTGGTGGATAAGATAATGCCATTGTTAAGACCCAGATTGGTGGCATTGCCATTTGAAAAAGAGCCTCTCGACGAAGCACTGCCGGAATAGCTGATATTTGAAACTGTCACACCACTCCCAACCAACACATTTTGCACAAGCTGTGTGGGAGAAGGCGCCGTATTTATAAGCAACTGACCAAATCCATTGATGGATACAAACTGCAATAGTAAAATTATTTTTACTGCAAAATGCTTTATGGGGAACTTATTCATCAATGAATTATTGGCTAAACAAAATGATTTTGAGGTATTTATAAACGTTAACTATTAACTATTATTATATCGGCAATAGATGAAAGAAAAATAAATTAATCGGCAGTGGAAAAAGTATGGGTGTCAAATATTTTTATAAGGTTTATATCTTTTACAAACAGAAAATCGTTGGATTTGAATTGATAGGCCGATACATCATCAGGACAGCGCCACAGAAATTTGGAACCTTTTACCTGTTGCGTGGTTTCATAGACCACATAAGCCTTCATTTTCATTTTGGCTATAAGGGTTTTAATGTGCTCGCCTTTCTCGTTGATTTCAATAAAAAGGGTTGGAGATAAGGTGTTGATTAAGTTTTCGGCCCCCTCAAGCACTTCACTTTCATGTCCCTCTACATCTATTTTTATAAAGGCCTGGGTATGGGCAGGTATTATTTCTTTGAAAAGTGTATCTATTTTTCTGACGTGGATTGTTTCAGTGCTTTTTATATTTTCGTCGGCCACATTTTCTTTGTTTAAGCTTGAAAGATAGGTTGATTTGTCAATATAAAAGGTCATTTTTGAGTCGGTATTGGAGGCGCCATAAGGTAAAATTTCATAATTGCTGAAACCATTCAGTTGGCATCTTTCAAGGTTTAAAGCATTGGTTTCTTTGTTAGGCTCAATCATGTAAACAGCCATTTTTTTACTCAGCGCTGTAAGAGAACGCAGGCCTAAATTGGCGCCACAATCTATCCACAACGTTTTAGGAGGATAATAACCGGCTAAAATTGTTTCAAGCATGTTCTGGGCCACATCGTGCCACTTATAACTCAACGCAATATGCCATGTTTTGGGATTGTCTTTCTGAACCCTGGTTACAACATTATTTTTATTGTAAAGGCGGATGGTCCAGTTAAAATTTTTATTTGGGATAATAACATGACGGGTCAGGTAAACAACAATCTGATGGGATGATCTTTCGAAGAAATAGTTAAAAATACCCATAAAAAAGGGAACTTTGATTAAGGCATTAACAATTCCAAAAAAGATTTTCCTGATAAGGGTTCTGATATGACTCATGTAAATATTTTAAAAAAGATAAATCGCTATAAAATATTAAACTTTAGGGCAAAGTTCTTTGTTCGCGCCACATCCTGTTAAACGATTTAGGTTTTACAACAGGCAGCTCTCTGCGCGGGCCCCAGTATTTAGACACCACTTTGTTGAGGGCATAATTTTTTAGTTTGGCATTGCCCATTTCCATCCATTTTCGGTTTAAAAAAACCTTTTTGAAAGCAAATTGTATGAACTTATCCGTATTGGCCGAATAACCCCTTTTTACAGAGTCGCGGCGGTTGAAAAGCAGCAATTCGTGAAGGTTTATATACACAGGGCATACCTCGGTGCAACGCCCACACAAGGAAGAAGCAAAGCTCAGGTGTTTAAAATCGCCCATGCCTCTGAGGTGAGGGGTAATAACAGCGCCAATAGGACCACTGTATGTGGTATTGTAGGCATGTCCGCCGATATTTTTATAGATAGGACAAAAATTGAGGCAAGCTCCACAGCGGATACAAGTCATGGCGCGGCGTTGTTCGGTGTGTTTGAGCAATTCCGAGCGTCCGTTGTCAACAAGCACCACGTACATTTCTGCCGGGCCTTCGGTTTCGTATTCTTGTCGGGGACCCGTTATAATGGAGTTATACACTGTCATTTTCTGTCCGGTGCCATGTGTGGCCAACAAAGGCCAAATATTGTCAAGGTCTTTGAGTGTGGGTACCATTTTATCAACGCCGGCTATGGCAATATGTATCTGCGGAAAAGACATGCTCATCAACCCATTGCCTTCGTTCTCTGTAAGGGCAATAGCGCCTATATCGGCAATAAGAAAGTTGGCCCCTGTAATGCCCACGTCTGCCGACGTGAATTTGTGCCTTAAAAGTTTTCGTACATAGGCTGTTATTTCCTCGGGGGTAGCATCTTTCGAAGTACCGAATTTTTCGTTGAAAAGCTCAGCCACATCTTCTTTGGACTTGTGCATTACCGGAGTGATGATGTGGTAGGGTTTTTCGTGGGCTATCTGCACTATAAACTCACCCAAATCTGTTTCAAGTACTTCCACCCCTTCTTTTTCGAGATGCTCGTTCAGTTCCAGCTCTTCGGTAATCATCGATTTGGATTTCACCACCGTTTTGGCATCGTACTTTTTTAATACGGCAACAATTTCGCTGATGGCTTCTTCGGCATTAACAGCCCATATAATTTTACCACCACGGGCTGTAAAATTGGCTTCAAATTCAATTAAGTATTTATCCAGCTCATTGATGGCTCTGTGCTTGGCACTGGCCACTCTTTTTTTGGCCAGATCTAAATTTTTATACTGCAATTTGCCTTTGGCAAAATTCTTTTCGTACAAAGAAATATTTTTACTAATAGTAGCTCTGTGAGCCAAATCGAAAGATTTAGCCTCAGAATCATATATAAATTTACTGTAAAATTCAGACATTATTGGCGTACATTTTTACAAAATTAATAAATAAAGTTTATTATTAGAAAAAATGACCTTCCTAAATCTTATTTATTCTGTTCAAATGTCTTCCCCCTTCAAACTCAGTGGTCAGAAACACTTCAACCATTTCAAGAGCGTCTTCCAAGCTTACAAAACGGGCAGGCAGGCAGAGCACATTGGCGTTGTTGTGCTGACGGGCAAGTTTTACTATTTCGGGTGTCCAGCACAGCGCCCCTCTTATTGCCTTGTGTTTGTTGACTGTCATGCATACCCCGTTGCCACTGCCACACAATATAATACCTAGGTCTGTTTCTGCTTTACTTACTGAGTCAGCTAATTTGTGAGCCACATCGGGATAATCCATACTCTCAGTAGAATAGGCACCAAAATCTTCAATTTTTAAAGCATACTTCTGGCTCAGATATTCTTTTATACTTTTCTTGTAGGCGTAGCCCGCATGGTCGCAGGCTATGGCTATTTTTGTGTAGTTCATGCGCGTCAATTTTTATAATAATTAATGAGTTGTATAAGATTTTAACCTGTAAAAATTTTAAACAAATTTTAAATTGTTAATAACTTTTTTATTTCAATTTTATCAAAATAAATACAAAATACCTATTTTCTTCATATTAAATATTTTACAGTAAAATTATAAAGAAGCTTCATATATTTAGATATTTCCCTAAAATTTAAGTATCAAATAATTATCTTTTTTAAACAACGTTTTGTTAATTACTGATTAATTTTGTTATAAAATTTTAAAATTTAATTTTTGTTTATATAAAAGATTTGTATAGGTATTTTTAATTTGAAAAAAACAAGACAATTTTTTCATTTTTAATTAAAACAATCTGACACTTTACTAACAATAAACAAATGTTAATAACTTTGAAATTATTAAAAATAAGAGTAAAATGTGTATTTTTAATTATTATCATAATTTTTTAAAAATCAGTACTTTATATTATTAATAAGTTGTTAATAAAAAAGTTAATAAATTTGAATTAATTTTGGTCGAAAGTTATTAAGAATACTAACAGCTATTATTATTAATATTTAAATAATTTTATAATAATATAATATAAATATAAAAACTATTCAAAAATAAACACAAGGACAATAAAAAGATGAATAAATTTTTATCGGATATTGAAAAATTTGGATTTATAAATGAATCGCCTGCTAATATAGATTTTAAAACCGAAATAGAAAAGTTAAAAAGAGAAAAAAATGCCATCATATTAGCCCATTTTTATCAGATTCCTGAAATTCAGGATATTGCCGATTATATAGGTGATAGTTTGGCATTATCTCAAAAAGCAGCAGAAACAGAGGCCGATATTATTGTTTTTTGTGGGGTTCATTTTATGGCCGAAACAGCCAAGATTATTTCGCCTCAAAAAAAAGTTATTTTACCTGATATGAAAGCTGGCTGTTCTTTGGCCGACAATTGCTCTTATGATCAGCTCAAAGCTTTTAAATTACTACATCCCGATTGTACAGTGGTGACTTATATTAATTCATCGGCGGCTGTAAAAACACTGTCGGACATTATCTGCACATCGAGTAATGCCGTAAAAATAATAAATTCATTGCCAAAGGATGCTAAAATTGTTTTTGTACCCGATAAAAATCTGGGTGCCTGGGTAAAACAACAGACCCATAGAGATATGATGCTTTGGGAAGGCTCTTGTGAAGTGCATGATGTGTTGAACATGGAAAATGTGTTTAAACTAAAACAACAACATCTCGATGCCAAACTGATAGCCCATCCTGAGTGTAAAGCCCCCCTGCTCTTGTTGGCTGATTTTGTTGGTTCTACCACTGCTTTGCTCGAATACACACAAAAAGATACGTCTCAAAAATATATAGTGGCCACAGAAACAGGCGTATTGCATCAAATGAAAAAACAATCGCCCGATAAAACATTTATTGTTGTACCCACCAACGAAAATTGTTCGTGCAATGATTGCTCATTTATGAAATTAACAACACTTCAAAAACTGTATGTGTGCATGAAGTACGAATTGCCCGAAATAATTTTAGATGAAGAAATCATTAAAAAAGCGGCTGATCCTATTTTCAGAATGTTAAAAATATAATTTTCAATATGCCTTTTATGTTGTTAAAAATTCAAAATATTAGAAAATTGTCTCAATATGTGATAGTTATATTTTTATTTACAGCATTATGTTCAAATGTAAAAGGGCAAGTATTACAGGATTCGGCTTACTATAAAGTGTTTCGTTATGCTAATGGCAACAAGTCGAGCGAAGGTTTTATGATTAACGATAAACCCGATGGATACTGGAAAACCTATTATGAAAACGGAGTTCTGAAATCGGAAGGCAACAGGTTAAATTTTGAACTCGACAGCTTGTGGAAATTTTACAATGAGAAGGGAGAAACCATATTGGAAGTGAATTACAGCAAAGACTTGAAAAATGGTAAAAGAAAGACTTATACAGAAAACGAAATAATAGAAGAAAATTTTGAAAATGATGTTAAAAATGGTTTGACCAATTATTATTACACCGATGGCACTTTAAAGAAAGCTATAAATTTTATTAATGGTAAAGAGTCGGGAATATGTAAAGAATACACCAGAGAGGGCTTGGTTATAACTATCACAGAATATAAGAATGGCAGTCTGGTCAGAAGAGAAAACATCAACAGAACGGATAGAAATGGCAAAAAACAAGGGGTATGGAAATTCTTTTTTAATGATGGCACTTTACAACTGGAAGGTTTTTATGTGAATGGCAAAAAAAATGGTTTCTTTAAAGAATACAATAATGAAGGGGTGTTACAGAGCATTACCAAATACATAGAAGATGAAATTCAAAAAGATGTGCCCGAACTGGCCGAATATGATTTGCGCACCGACTATTATCCCGATGGTTCGGTAAAAGTTGTAGGAAGTTATAAAAATGGTGTGGCAGAAGGCATTAGAAGAGAATATACACCTGAAGGAAAAATAAAAAATGCTTTTTTCTTTGAAAAAGGAAATATAACAGGCGAGGGTATTGTTGACGAAAAAGGCCTCCGACAAGGCTTTTGGAAGGAATACTATGACAACGGAAAACTTAAGTCGGAAGGTACTTATACCAACAACGTAAAAACCGGAGATTGGAAATTTTATACCGAAAATGCCATCATAAAACAAGTCGGAAAATTTAATAAAAATGGCTTTCAAAACGGCGAGTGGAAATGGTTTTACGAAAACGGAAAATTGCAAAAAACAGAAAATTTCGAAAATGGCGTCCTTCAGGGATTGATGGAAGAATATGACGAAAAAGAAGTACTGATAGCCAAAGGCCATTATGAAGAAGGCAACGAAGATGGTCCCTGGTTTTTTACAACTTCCAATTACCGACAGGAAGGGACTTACAGTTATGGCCGCCGCAGTGGAATATGGAAACATTTTTACGACAATGGGCAATTAAAATTTGAAGGGAATTTTATCGACGACTACCCCGATGGAAAGCATGTTTACTATTGGGAAAACGGCAAACTGATGGAAGAAAGAACTTATATTATGGGCAAAGCCGATGGCACCTGGAGAAAATACGATGAAAACGGTGTGCTATTTTTATACACAGATTACAAAAGAGGTATTGAATACAGATACGACGGTGTTGTTATAAAACCCGTCATTGAAGAATAAAAAATTATAATTTATGGAGTGGATTTCAAAATACGAACAATATATCAATTCGTTGATTAACAATATGCCTGAAGGTGTCATTTTTTATGATAAAGTAAAAAACAATGTTTTATTTTTTAACTCAAGCACTTTAAATCTTCTAAAAATTAAATCAAAAAAAAAGGATGAAATTAGTGCTGTTTTGGTTTCAAAACTTTCATGTATTATAGAAGAATACAACAAAAGCAATGATGATATTTTTTACGAAAGCAACATTTGTAAAGATAAGTCTGTAAGCTATAAAGTAAGGGTTTTCATATTTGCTTCTGTTTTCAACAATGTGCTTATTATTAAGCTTTCAAAAGACAATTATACCAACGATAATGCCTTAGAAAACATTTCATTTTTATTTAAAAAGAATCCCAAAATTGTCACCATTTTAAACAACCTGGGCAACATCGAATTTGTTAATAATAATTTTCTTTTAACCTTCAACTTTTCAGCCAATGAAAAAATTATAGGATCCAATATTTTAAACTTTGGTTCTAAATATAATGAGTTTCAGAATATTAGAATCTGGAAAACATTAAGTGAAGGACAGGTTTGGAAAGGAGAGTTAAAAACAGCAAAGTGCAATGGAGAAGAATTGTATTTGTTTGCCAGTATTTTTCCGGTTCAAATAGAATCAAAAGCCGAAAAATTTGTAATCGTTGCTGAAAACATTACTAAAGAAAAACAATCGGAAATAAAACTTGCTGAAGCCGAAAAAAAGAAAAATATCATTCTTAATGCTTTACCCGACACTATTTTGGTCATCGACAAAAAAGGTTTAATTACCCAATACAAGAGCGAAACCAACAATGAGCTTTTTGATAAGAATAATATTATAGATAAAAAAATATCAGAAATTAATCTTCCTCCCGACTTCAGTTTAAAAATATTAGAAGCTTTAAAATTCACCTTAAAATCAAAAAAAATAAAGCAGTTTAATTACGATTTCAACAATAATGAAAAGCATTACGAATGTCGTGTGGTTGCTCTTAATGAAGAAGAAGTTGTGTGTATCATCAGAGATATTACCAAGAGGATGATAGCTGAGAACATGCTAAAACACAGGGAAAAATCATTCAAAAACATGATTGAAAATTTTCCCAGTGGTTTACTTTTGCAAAAAGGCAACAAACTGCTCTATGCCAATACCACTGCCTTGAAATATTTGGGATGCAAGAGTTTTAACGAGTTAAAGAAATACAGCATTCTGGATTTGATTCCCGAAAACCTCAGGGAGGCTTCAAGAGATCGTATAAATAAGGCTTTAGAGGGTAGAAATGTCCCTTTTATTGAAATACCGGTCAGAAAAATTTCTAACAAAAAATACTACGTTTATGAAACAAAACCGGTTCTTTTTGATTATTTTGGAGAAAAAGTATGTCAGATAGTAATGCGCGATTTGTCGGTTCAGAAGAATCTTATCAAAGAAAAGCTGCGTGCCGAATTAGCCGAAAAAATGAATAAAGATTTGCAAAACGAAATGCAGATCCGAAAAAATGTTGAATTATCATTAAATAATTCTTTAAAAGAAAAAGAAGAGTTAATAAAAGAAATACACCACCGTGTAAAGAACAATATGCAGGTAATGACCAGTATATTGAATTTACAATCGAACATGATTGAGGACAAAAGCGTGAAACAAATATTTGAAGAAAGCCAGAACCGCATCAAATCAATGGCCCTGGTTCATGAAAATATTTATTCCAATAAGTCCTTAACAAAAATGGATTTTAAGCAATATTTAGTCAGTTTGACCGACAATTTGCTCAGAAGTTATGAATTAAATGAAAAAAATATTGAAATAAAATTAAAAATTAACAATTTTTATTTACCTGTAACCCTAGCTGTACCCTGCGGTTTGATAATAAATGAATTAATTTCTTCTTCGATTAAAAGATTTTTTGTCGAAATATCGAATAAATGTATTATCTTTGTCGAAGCAAAATTAAATAATAACGAAGTGCAAATTTTAATTTCAGACAACGGGGAAGCCATAAAAGACAAAAAGATTTTAACCAATCCAAAATCTTTGGGTTTTCAATTAGTCACTGCACTTGTAGATCAATTAAATGGGTCAATAACGTTAGAGAGCTTAAAGCACAACAAATTTTCAATATTTTTTAACATTTAAATTTTATTATTATGTCAAAATTAAAAATTTTAGTCGTAGAAGACGAAAACATTGTCGCAAAAGACATTCAGAACAGTTTAACAAAACTTGGTTACAAAGTTTCGGGTGTTGTAAGCACAGGTGAAAAAGCTATTTTAGAAGCTGATGAAGTAAGACCAGACTTGGTTTTGATGGATATCATGCTGAAAGGAAAAATTGACGGTATTGATACTGCCAAAATTCTCAGAGAAAGATTTGATATTCCTGTTATTTTCCTCACTGCTTACGCAGATGAAAATACTTTGGAAAAAGCAAAATTAAGCGAACCTTACGGTTATATTATTAAACCTTTCAAAGAAAAAGAATTGCAGACAACCATCGAAATGGCAGTGTACAAGCACGAAAAAGATTTCAAAGTAAAAAAAGAAAGAGATCTTTATCATTCAATAGTTGAAAACAAAGATGCAAAAGACAGTATTTTTGTAAGAGCCGACTACAGATTAAACAAAGTTGCTTTTAAAGATATTTATTTTGTTGAAGCGCTTAAAGATTATGTTGTTATCAACACATCCGACAACATTTACACCACACACACAACCATGAAACACATGATTAAAATTCTTCCCGAAAAAGAATTTGTAAGAGTTCACAGATCTTTCATCGTTCGTTTAGATAAAATTTTCTCTATTAAATATCCCGATTTGGTTATTGAAGGAAAAATGAAAGTTATTCCAATTGGTGGTTTGTACAGAAAAGAATTATTTGGCAGATTATTAATTTAGTCCAAAAACAATTCAGAAATAAAAAAGAGGAAATAATTTTTTGTTTCCTCTTTTTTTATGCAAAAAATGAAAAAACACCCAAAAAAGTGACTTCACCAAATCAATTTTAACGAACGATTTGAATAAAATCGACACAAAGTACTTGAAAGGGTTAAAAGTGCAAATAAAAGCTTAAAATGCGTTTTTTTGTTTTATAATAAAAATGAAGCTCGAAGCATAGCGTTTTTTTCCAATTGTTTTTAAATTTGAAATTAAACCCACAATCGAACCCTTAAAAAATCCTAAAGTTGTTTTTTTATACTTTTCACTCAACATGCTTACATAATACGAGTCAAAAAGCATATTTTTTATTTTAATGATTTCAAAGCCATTTTTGTCGAGCAATAGACTTAAAGTTTTTTTGTTAAAGTGGTGCAAATGACGGGGTACATCATAGGCAGCCCAGTATTTTTCATAGTATGCGGCATCGTACGAATCGCAGTTGGGAACTGCAATTACAAGTGTTCCACTATCCTTTAAAAGAGATTTGAACGATTTTATTTTTTCGTTTAAATCGGGAATATGCTCCAACACATGCCAGAGCGAAATAACATCGAAAGATTTTTTTTCAAGAATATCAATATTTTCGGGAGAAATAATATTTAAATTTTGTTTTTCAGCAGCATATTGCCTTGTTTGAGCATCGGGCTCTACGCCAAAACAATTCCAATTATTGTCCTTGAAAGCTTTAAGGAAATCTCCTGTCCCACAGCCATAATCGAGTATATTGCCCTTGGCAGCATACTTATTAACCAGATTAAATTTGTTTTTGAGGGTATAATTTTTTACAATATGATACAGTTGAAAAAAAACTCCCTTTTTAGTATCGGAATGCGAAACATATTCAGCTGATTTGTAATAATTGCCGATAATTTCGGGAGAAGGCTCCGGATAAGTGAACTTATAACCACATTTTTCACAGTAAAAAACAGAAAAATCTTCTTGAGATAGAAAAAAATCTTTAGTTTTAAGAAATTCTTTATAATCAGAATTATTACAAACAGGGCAATTTTCGGTTGGATGCATTTTAATTTATTTATTTAAATTTGTTTAAATGTTTCACGTGAAACAATCTTATCTTCCCAAGTAGATAAGGAGTACAGAGATATCGGATGGTGAAACGCCACTAATCCGTGAGGCCTGCCCTATGGTTCTTGGTTTTATTTTAGTAAGTTTTTCGCGGGCTTCAAAAGAAATAGAATTCAATTTTTGATAATCGAAATCAGCATGTAATTCTATATTTTCTAACCTGTCGATTTTTTCAACCAATTCTTTTTCTTTGTTAATATAGCTTTCGTATTTTATCAGTATTTCAACTTCTTCAAGATCTTCGTTGGGTTTACTATCAATATTGTCAGTAAATAATTTAAGTTCTTCAACATTGTTGATAAGATCTTTTAAAGTAAGCTGTGGGCGCAATAAGATGTTTACAAGCTTTGTTTTTTGATTAATTTCGGGTGTGTCTAACTTTAAAAGCAATGGATTTATTTGCCCAGGCTCAATGCTGAAATTTTTAATAAAATCAACAATTTTGTTTTGTCGCTCCATTTTATTTTCCAGATCAACAAGTCGTTTCTTGTCAATCAACCCCAAATCATAACCTTTGGAGGTAAGTCTTAAATCGGCATTATCCTGACGCAGTAAAATTCTGTATTCGGCCCTGGAAGTAAACATACGGTAGGGCTCATTGGTTCCCTTTGTAACCAAGTCATCTATAAGAACCCCGATATATGCTTCTGAACGTTTTAAAATAAACGGAGGTAAATTATTTAATTTGTTATGAGCGTTGATACCTGCCATTAATCCCTGGCAACCCGCTTCTTCGTAGCCTGTAGTGCCATTGATCTGACCTGCAAAATATAAATTTTCGACAAGTTTGGTCTCTAAAGTATGAAATAATTGCTGAGGAGGAAAAAAATCATATTCTATAGCATAACCGGGCCGGAATATTTTTACATTTTCAAATCCTTCCATTTTTTTAATGGCTTTGTATTGCACATCTTCGGGAAGCGAAGAAGAAAAGCCATTGATGTATGTTTCTATGGTATTCCAACCTTCGGGTTCTACAAAAATAAGATGATTGTCTTTTTCGTGAAAGCGTACTATTTTATCTTCAATAGAAGGACAATAGCGTGGACCAATACCTTCAATAGTGCCGGTAAAAAGAGGAGATTTTTCAAATCCCGTTTTTAAAATATCATGTACCTCGTTATTGGTATGAGCAATAAAGCAACTTTTTTGGTTTTTGAGAAAGGGTGTATCGGTATAAGAAAATTTCTTAGGATTATTGTCTCCTTTTTGTTCAATAAGTTTTGAATAATCAATACTGCGGCCATCAACGCGGAGCGAAGTACCTGTTTTCATTCTGTCAGACTCAAAACATAAATTTTTTAAAGTTTCTGTTAGTCCGGTAACTCCGGCCTCTCCTATCCTCCCCGATTTAAAACTCCGTTCTCCAATATATATGATGCCATTTAAAAAAGTTCCATTAGTAAGAATTACTGACTTGCATTTAATTTCAAGACCCAACAAAGTGCTTATACTTTTTACTTTATTGTTGATGGCAGCAATGCCAATGACAGTATCTTGCCAAAAATCAAGATGGGAAATTTTCTCTAATGCCAGTCGCCAGTTTACGGTAAATAATGTTCTGTCAATTTGTGCCCGGGGACTCCACATGGCCGGTCCTTTAGATTGGTTGAGCATGCGAAATTGTATCATAGAATGATCGGAAATAATACCCGATAAACCACCCAATGCATCAATTTCTCTTACTATCTGACCTTTGGCAATGCCGCCCATGGCCGGATTGCACGACATCTGAGCCATAGTCATCATATTTGAAGTAATGAGCAAGACAGAAGAACCAAGATTGGCTGCTGCTGCTGCCGCTTCACATCCGGCATGACCTGCACCGACAACTATTATATCATATTCTGGCAGCATTTAAAAAATGTTTTACGTGGAACATTAAATAATTGATTGTAATTCAAATAAATATAGCAAAAAATGACAGCTTTTTATGAAAAAATTTAAAAAATTATTGTTTTATACGAATATGTTTAATAAAAAAAATTTTCGACCCCAGAGGGGTTTGACAGAATTATTACTAAAAAATATTTGACCTACAATTCAGGGAGCAAAGATAAATATAAATCTTCTTTTGCCCGCATGTTTGTTTTTTCGGCTTTGGTTTTATCTTTATAACCTATCAAATGAAGTATGCCATGAGCCATTACCCTGTGGGTTTCATTGCTGAAAGATGCTTTGAAAAGTGAAGCATTTTCTTCTACCCTTTCAATGCTGATATATATTTCGCCTGAAATATTTTTATCGGTGGGTTCAGAATAAGGAAATGTAATGATATCGGTAAAAGTATCGTGCTGGAGAAAAGTCGTGTTGAGATTGAATAAAAAAGCATCGGAGCAAAAAACAACATTAATTTGACGGGCTTTTTTGCCTTCTGTTTCTATAATTGATTTTAACCAGATTTTTAGTTCTTTTTTATTTTGAAGCTTAAAAGAAACATTTTCAGAAAAAAAATGAATAGCCATTGCATTAAGCTTTTTTGGTATTCTGCTTGCTTTTAATTTTACTCAGATAGGTATTGATGCGGTCGTCGGACATTTGCTTGGTAATGCTTGCAATTTTAAATATAAGTTCAATACAAGACCCATTGTTGTGAAAAACAACCTCGTCGGCTAAAGATTTTATAATGTACAACCCCCTGCCCTCTGTTTTTGAAAAATCGGCGTTTACGTCGGTGGGATCGGGAATAGAATCAACAATAAACCCCTGACCCTCATCTTTAATTTTAAAAGAAAAACCTTCGGATTTGGCTTCAAATTTTAAATAAACTTTTTTGCCGGAGTCGTTTTTATTGCCATGATAAATAGCATTTTCAACAGCTTCTGTAACGGCTGTAAGGATATTGCCGAAATAAGTGTTATTAATATTGTAATAATCACACAAATCTTCTACAAATCTTTCAACAAGATGGATATTATTTTTATTTGCTGAAAATGCTAAATGGTGTAATTTGTCGAACATCATATTTACTCCTGAAAATTATAGAAATACTCGTTTACCTTGTTTTTATAAAAAATTTTGAAAGAAGGAGGCACTGTTTTGAGCAGTTCTTCTTCTTTCGATTTTAAGTTGTTATACTTAAAAAATTGATTAGGGTTACTATATTTTTGATTTTTTGCTTCATTTGACTCCCGTTGCTCTTCCATCTCTCTTTCCATCTCGGCTTTCTCATGTTCGAGCAGCCGGGTAAGGATTTCTTGCTGACGGAGCAGTGTTTCTTTGCTGATCATTTTGTTTACGATATCGGTTTCGCTTTGTTCCATTTTTTGCTGCAAATTATCCAGATCTTTGCTGTTGCCAAGTCCTTGTTTTTTCAATTCTTCGGCCATAGAGCGCAGGTGATTTCTTATGGCTTCCTGTTGGGCTGCAGCACGCGCCAATTGTTCGCTGAGTGATTGTTTGCCATCTTGTTTTCCATTGGGTTGTTTGCCGTCTTTCAGGTCTTGCAGCATTTTATTTAAAGTTTCCTGCATCTGTCTCATCGACTTGAACGATTGTTGGCCTTGCCCCGGCTTATTGCAACTGTTTTTGCAACTGCCCGATTTTTTCTGCGACATTTGCTGTTGCATGTTTTGAAGCGATTCGTCGAGCATCAGAGCCAGGTTGTTGACGTGTGTCATTACATATTGCTGCTGGCTTGCCGCCAATTGAATATTGCGGGCAATGAGCGACTCCAGAGCTTTATCTACATTGCTGTTAATATCTGCAATTTCGCTGTTTACAAACGATTGAATCTGCGATTGTCTTTTACTTAAGGCAAATAATGAATCTTCAATCATTTTGAGGTCTTCTTTAACTTTATTTTCTTCCTGCATCAATGCCACGTACTTGGGATCGTTGGTGCGCAACTTGCCCAGGTCTCCCATAATTTCTTCCTGACGGAAAGAGGTGCGTAATAAATTTTCGAGTATATCCCTCATAGCATCTATATCTTCAGCCATATTGTCCTGTTGCATCTGCGATTCCATTTCTTTCAGCTTTTCTGAAAGTTGCTGCATTTGGTCGGCGGCACTTTTTTGTGATTGAGAGGCTTTTTTAGAGTTGTTTTTTTGCAGTTGTTCAGCGCTTTTCTGCATTTCTTCACTTATGTTTTTCTGTTTTTCGTCTGTGGACTCAAATTTATTGGGTTTTTCGAGCTCTTTGTTTTTCTTGTCGAGGTCACTCAGGTCTTTTTTTAAGTTTTCGAAATCTTTGTTCAACTTTTGCTGCTCTTCATTCAGCTTGGGTGCATCATTATTTTTCTGCTCTGTTTTTTCGAATAATTCTTTTTGTTCTTTGGCCAATGTATCAAGCTTGTCAATGGTTTCAGACAGTTTCTTTTCAAACTCAAATTGCTTCATCAACTCAAGACTTCTATCCAATTCTTTTTCGACATCTTTTGAGTTGAGTTTCATTTTGTCGAGCATTTCTTTAACCTTGTCCTTGTCGAGCTTATCGAGCGATTTGGCGAGTTCTTCAAACAGCTTTTTCATCTCTTCGGTCATGAGTTTATCCAACAGCTTGTTGAGCTCTTCCTGTTTTTTTAGAATTTCTTCGTTGAGCTCCTTGAACTGATTTTCCCACTTTTCTTTATCCTCAAAAGATTTTTTAATGTCTTCAGTCTTTTTCTGCAGGTCTTTATTTTTTTCGAGAAGTTGCTCTATGCTTTGTTTATCCTGCCAGTTGAGACTTTTCTTTTCAACGAGTTTTTTGTCAAGGTCATCAATGCTTTTTTGAAGACTTTTGGCGCTTTTTATGGCTGACAGCATTTCGTTTTTAAGATCTTCGGCCTTGTTGTCGGCTTTTTTCTGAATCTCATCTTTTGAAAGTGTTTTAAACATCATGGTACGGGAGCGGGTTGCTTTGCTGCCATTAACACCGTCATTATCCCATACTTCAAAATAATATTCAATCACATCGCCTGCATTGTATTTTAAAGCGTTAACATTAAATTGATGATAGAACTGTTGCAGATTGACATTGGTATTAATACTAATGGGAAATGTATTGATTTCATTTTTAGCATCTTCGGTTAAGGTTCTGTAATTAAAAGTCAGTTTTTTAAAGCCATAATCGTCCTTGATATTGCCCAGAAAAAACAAGTTGTTGTCCAGAACGGAATCTTTGTATTCCTCTACCTCAATAGTGGGATACACATCGGGTATGACATTGATGGCGTAACTGAGGGAGTCGGAAGAAGTGACATAGTCGTTTTTTGTGACCACAGAATACATACTGTTGGTCAGAAATTTTTGTGAAAACGAAAAATAATTGGGTTTCAGGGTTGATAGTTCGTGTTTTTGGTCATTTACCGAAAAGCGGATTTGTTTGGTGTCGCGCGTGGTGAAGAGCCAGGTTGCTTTAGTACCGGCCGGAATGGTGATGTCGCCAGTATTACTTAACATTTCATCTTTCTTGCCCAGATAAGCAGGGTAGGAGAGTTGTATGTCAAAATTCAATACAATGGGCTTGGGTAACACTTTGAGGGTAAAAGATGCTGATTTATATCCGGCAGCATAAAAGTTAAACACAAGGTCTCTCTGAACGTTTTTAAACAGATATTGATGCTGGGTGTTGGTTTGTTTTTGAAGCAGTGAACGATTGTTGTCTGTTTCAATAAAAACTTCGGCCGGAATTTCTTCGCCACTTACTTTTACTTCAAGTGTAAAATCTTCATTTTGAATAACTTCGAGTTTATTATTGACAATATTGAAGGTGAATGGGTTTTCCTTTTCGAAATAGGTGTTGTATTTAACCAGACGTTTTGTGGAATCGGTAATGATAGAAGGAAATGCAATTAACACGATGCCTATGATGAGCAGGGGCGTAATGGCATATTTGAGATATTTTTTGTTTTCGCCGAAATTTACGGCATTTTTGAATGAAAAAGGTTTGATTAATTCGATTTTCTGATTGACGCCAGCTTCTATAAGTGTTCGGGTTTGGGGATTATTGTCTTCCAGCTTTTTGAGCTGTAAAATATTCAGCAACTTATCGCCGATTTCGGAAAAATGTTTTCCAATGATGTTTGCAGCCTCTTCGTTAGAGATAATACGACCCAGCTTGTATATTTTGAAAAAGGGAATAAATATCAATTTTATAATAACAGAAATATTGAAAACAATGAAAGAAAAAAACAACACAGCCCGGACAGCAGTACTTAAATAGGCAAAATATTCTATGGTGGTAATGGTAATAAAAAGCAGCAACACAGAGCTTATGCTGTAAATAGCCCCTCGGATGACGAGGTTTTTGTAGTATTTACGAATAAACCCGTCTAATTTTTCAATCAATATTTCGTAGTTGCCCGCCATTGTAAAGCTTAATGATTGTTTTTTTATTTAAATGCGCACCTTATGGTATGCCAATAACGATTGGGTACAAAATTAATTATACAAATTTATAACATTTTGGGGAAATGTGATGCAGAAAGAAAATGTAAAAGAAAAAAATATTTGTAAAAAATTGATTTTTACAATTTCAAAATCCGATTTTAAATTTGTAAAGAAAAAGGTCAAGGGCTTATGTGCATTCTTACAGCAGTCAAGTCTGTTAAATTCTACCCAATCTTCTATTCTTTCATCAGCTCTTCCAGTGTTGTATGCAACATAGACTCTGAGTTAAACAACGTTTACGAAAACGCTGTTGATTTACAAAGATAAAAAAACATTTATGATTTCCGTCAATAAACTGACGGAATTCATAAAAAATCATGCGTTCTATTACAACAACAGGCAGTTCAAATCAAGCTTTCAATATTCTACTCTTTTACCAGTTCTTCCAGTGTTGTATGCAACATGGTCCAGTCGTAAACCAAAGAATCGTGCTTTGTTTTCAGGGCTTCATATTCAGTAAAAAAGGCTGTGTAGGTTTCACTTTCAAGACCGGTATCGGGGTTTTCGAGAGCTTTTTCGATGACTTTAAGGCGGTCTTCAATATCTGATATTTCTTTTTCGACTGTGGTTATCTGGTTTTCAATTTTGCGGATGTCGCGTTCTAAAGCTTTTTTCTTTTCTCTCTGAAGCTTGTTGTTTGAAGGTTCTTTGTCTTCGTTTTTGTTCTGTGCCACGGCTTTTTTGGATACTTCTAGCTCTTTGAGGTTCTCTATATTGCGTGTTTTCAGAAAATCGAACACATCGCCTATATGCTGGCGGACAGTTTTGTTTTTAAATTCAAAAACTTTGTCGGTAAGCCCCTGCAGGAAGTGTCTGTCGTGAGAAACAATGATGAGGGTGCCGTCGTAGTTGATTAAAGCTTGCTTGAGAATGTCCTTGGCTTTCATGTCGAGGTGGTTGGTTGGCTCATCAAGTACCAACAAATTGACGGGTTTAAGTAGTAAGCGAGCCAGTGCCAGACGTGACTTTTCACCACCTGAAAGCACCTTGACTTTTTTGTCGATGGTATCGCCGCTGAAAAGGAAAGCCCCTAAAATATTACGAATCTTTGTGCGAATCTCGCCTACGGCCACATCGTCTATGGTTTCAAAAACGGTTTTTTCGGGATTCAACAATTCGGTTTCATTTTGGGCATAGTATCCTAAAGCCACGTTGTAGCCAGGTTTGCAAATGCCATCATGCACGAGATCTCCCACGATGATTCGCGCCAGAGTGGTTTTGCCTTCGCCATTTTTGCCCACGAAAGCTATTTTATCACCTTTATTTATCAGAAAATCAAGATTATGCAAAATTTCTTTGGAGCCATATTTTTTTGAAAGATGCTCGGCCTCAACCACTATTTTGCCCGACTGGGGCGCAGGCGGAAATTTAAAGAAAATGCTGCTTTTGTCTATCTCATCTACTTCTACAATCTCTATTTTGTTGAGCATCTTAATCCTTGATTGCACCTGCTTGGCCTTGGTGGCCTTGTAGCGAAAGCGCTCAATAAATTTTTCGGTTTGCTCTATGTATTTCTGCTGATTTTCGTACTCGGCTATTTGTTGTGTGATGCGGTCGTCTCTTTTGTAGATGTACTTTGAGTAGGGAACATCGTAATCGTAAATATTGCCATAGTTTATTTCAACGGTTCTGTTGGTGGCATTGTCGAGAAAAGTCCTGTCGTGCGACACAATAATGACAGCGCCCGGGTAGCGCAGCAGGAAGTCTTCGAGCCACTGAATAGATTCAATATCGAGATGGTTGGTGGGTTCGTCGAGCAGTAGCAAATCGGGCTTTTGAAGCAGAATTTTAGCCAGTTCCACCCTCATGCGCCAGCCCCCGCTGAAAGTGCCAATAGGCAAATGCAACTGCTCTTCACAGAAACCCAGTCCTAATAGTATTTTTTCGGTCTCAGCCTCAATATTATAGCCTCCCAAAATGGCAAATTGCTCATTGGCCATATTCAATTTGTTAATAAGAGCGGCATATCTGTCTGATTCATAATCAGTTGAGGTTTCTAAAGTGTCGTTACATTCTTTGATGGTTTGTTTCAGTGCATTGATTCTTTTAAAGGCATTAAGTGTTTCTTTAAATACAGACTGAGTGCCGGTAAACAATACCTCTTGCGGTAAAAAACCTATGGTGGCATCGGTGGGTATGGAAACACTTCCGGCATCTAATTGCTGAGTTCCGGTCAATATTCTAAGCAAAGTGGTTTTGCCTGCGCCGTTCTTCCCTACGAGGCCAATGCGGTCTTTTTTGTTAACGATGAGAGATACATTATTGAAAATGTCAACACCGGTAAATTGTAATGAAATATTGTTTACACTGAACATATTGCAGAGAGCCCTTTGATTTGAGGGGCAAAGATAGGAAAAAGAAGTGTACTAAAGTACTTAAAGTGAGCTAAAGTGACTAAAGTTAAGACCTGCGGCGGAATAAATACAATTTCGAATTATCAATTACGAATTACGAGGGTTGGAAAGTCATAGTTTCACTGTGCTTTGGGTTGTGTGATGGCGGTGAAGCCCTAACTAAGGGGTAGCGATGGTTATTGAAGACTTGACCAAGAAACGGGAGTACAGTAACTGAGTGAGAATGGATTTGTAGTGAGGAAAGTTTTGAAGGAATAAATTTGATACGGTGGCTTCGAGAGCCTCAGCCACCGATGATTGTGCTGGTGGCTGAGGCTCTCGAAGCCACCGAGCCTGGAAACAATTTCTTATAATGTCGTTGGCACCTGTGTTTTGACTTCCTGGAAAACAGCTTTTGAAATTTCCTGAATGGCAGTATTCATCTGATTGGCATCGTAGCCTTTAATAAGAATACACAAAATGTAGGGACTTCCCGGATAATAGATAATACCACAATTGTGCATCTGAATTAATTTGCCCTCTGTCGTTTGTTCGTAATAATGGGCGACTAATGTGTTTTCGTCCAGACCTACATTTAAGCCATCTTTAAATGCTGTTTCTGAAAGAAATTTTAAAGCCATTTCTGAATTTTTGTCGTTGATGTAGGTGACATTATAAAGAACCGAGAAAAAAACCGCATAATCTTTTGCCGTTAACTCCTGAATGCCTTTATTGTTAGGCATTTTTATGCCCAGATCGATGAATACACGCTCAACAATTTTCGGACTGCTCGCATTAAGTAGGTCGTTTAGAAAAGTAGCTGTTTTATTATTCGAATTTTTTATCATGTCTTCCATCACATCATAGATAGTGAGCGTTTTTTCACTACTGTTTCCCGCATCGGCAGAATCTATTTTTTGGAAAGTGCCTGAAGCTTCATCAAGCAAAAATTTAAAATTCAGCACCTCGGGAGATTCTTCAATAAGTTTAAAAGCAGAAATCAATAAAAGTATTTTATTTAAACCCGAAGAATTAAAAATGGTTTTTTCGTTTATCCCATACCAGGTGTTATTGTTAAGGTGACTAAAATATATCGAAGCATCAGCCACAGATCTGTTTTTTTTGTAAAAGGCTGTTTTTTCGGCTATTACACTTTCGAGGCGGGCATTGACATAGTAAAAATTGGATTTTAAATCGAGTATAGGGTTTGTAAATTTTCTTTCAAAAATGGTATCGGTTAATTTTTTTTTGTTTTTTTCTAATTCATCAAAATATTTATTAAAAAAGAGTTTTTGAACCAACACGCCAAATATGAAAAAAAGAATACTGAGAAAGAAAACAATAAAAAAATTGCTTGTTCTTTTCATAAATATAAAATTTAAAATTAATGGGATAAATACTATTTTAAATACAATATTATAAAAAAAAATGAAGATTACAACCTTTTTATAAAAAATAAATGGTTTTAATTTGTTAAGATATAGAAAATCAAGCACTTAACAAAAAATAAAAAAAATCATTGAATGGATTCAGCAACGGCTTATCTAACCAGCCACAACACAGGGTCGAGAAAAGCGTCTCCTTTCCAGATTTCAAAATGAAGTTCTGTTTTGGCTTCTTCGGCATTGGTATGCACCACACCTATGTCTTGTTTGGTCTTTACCTTATCGCCTTGTTTCACAAAAACAGCATCGAGCTTGGAATAAACGCTGTAATATTCACCATGACTGATAATAACAACATTTCTGTAAACGGGCATTTCGATAACTCTTACAACAGTACCATCAAAAACAACGCGGGCTTTAGAGCCATCGCTGGTGGCCAAATCAATGCCTTTATTATTGACTTTGATACCCGGAATAACGGGATGGGGATTTTCGCCGAAATAACTTGTGATGACAGCTCGGGTAAGGGGCCAAGGCAATTTTTGCTTGTTGGCAGCAAAGTTTTTCGAAAGCGCCATTTCTTCTGGCGTCAGTGTAAATGTTTTGGCCGTTGGTGTTGCTTTTTTAGCCCTGTCGGCCGCTTTTTTAATTTCTTCTGCTATAATGGCTTCAATAGCCTTTTGGAGCTTGTTGGCAGCCGCTTCTTTTTCTTTTAAGGTTCTGGCCAGATCTTTTTCCTTTTTTTGTAATAGGTTTACGGTTTGTGATTTTAAATTTCTTTCTTCATCAAGCTTTTTCTTTTCGTTGTGCTGTGTGCCCAGCAAGTCTTTTTTATTGACCAGCAGCCCTTCAAGCTCAAGAATTTTTTGGGTCAGTTCTGATTGTTTCGATTGTATTTGTTCGGCTTGTTTTTTTCTGTACTCCGAGTATTGCTGCATGTATTTAATGCGCATGTAAGCCTGATTAAAATCTTTTGCAGCAAAAATAAACATCAGCTTGTTGTTTGTATTGCGATTGATGTATGCATCGTAAATCATTTTGGCATATTGTCCTTTAAGTTCTGCCAAATCTTTTTTAAGAATTTCAACAGATTTGTTATTGCTCGAAATATTGTTGTTTATTAAACCAATCTCGGAATTGATATTTAAAATAAGCTCTTCGCGTTGCTTGACTTGTTTATTAATCAGAACAAGTTGATTTAATGACGTTTGTGTGTTTTTTTTGGTTTCTTTAAGGAGCTTGTTGGTATAAGCTATCTCATTTTCAATTTTTTGCTTGTCCTTTTTAAGCTTTTCTTTGCTTTGGGCCAGGAGCGAAGTGGAAAAAGCAAAAAATACAGAAACTAAAAGAAAAATAATTATGTATGTTGTAATATTTTTAAACATCAGCTTTTAATTTATCATGGCATTTTAGTGTATTTATCGGGTATCACAAAGGGGTAGGGGTTGTCAACATTAAAATCCAATTTTGAATATTCAAGAGCAATACGCCACGACTGATTGCCTGTTTTTATTTTGCAATCAATATTATACGGAAACAGTTGATTTCCTAATATTTTGAAATTGGAATACACGATTTCAAATTTATATTTTTCTTCAATATCGCTGAAATTATTTTTAATTATTTTAAAAGTCTCCTGTCCTGTATAAATAACCTGATTAATGGTGGTGTTATTGCCATTGGGGTTGTTTTCTGATTTTTTTCTTTTAACAGATGCAAGCGTGTAGCAACTGTCTTCTTTTGCAATAACAAAATTGGCTTTGTCGAAGTGAGTGAAGTCATTTCCCGTCAAAACCGACTGCAGCATTTTAAAATCAATATCAGCCTTTAAAAGATTTTTGAGATAATTGTTGTCGGCCAGAAAATAAGTGCTTTCCATTCGGTTTATAGCCTTGGCCGAGTCGGGTGTTAAAAGGAGGCGCATCATTTCGATACCAAAAAAAGGACTTACCGAAACCCACAATATGCTGTCTTTTTGGAGGCGCATATTGGCTGTAAAAGATTGTTTTTTGCCATCTATATCGGCCGTAACAGACAATTTACCACTCAACTTTTCAAAAAGGAATTCGTGCGTTTGAAAATGATTTAAAACAGTGTCTGCATCAAATCCCTGTCGCCTTACAGATTGTTTTTTTTTGTATGTTTTGCAATTGCTTAACAGCAAAATACCCGTTAAAAACAAGCATAAAACGCCCACATGTCGCATTCTCATTATAAACAAATCACCCATTTCTATTTCAATTTATTAAAATTCAAACTATTTGCTATACCTTTTCCCTCTGCCCTCTCGCAAAGGCACTTCGGCTGCGCTCAGTGACCACGCAAAGAACGCAAAGTAATTAAATTAACACCACATCACCACACTTCCCATATCCCTAATTTTTAACCACAGATTTCACAGATTAACACAGATTAAAAATACATTATCAAGTTTGCACATCAACTCATCATCACATTTCCCTTATTCCCTTATCCCCTTTCTTAATTGCTTAATTTTCAAATTAACTCATTTTCAAATTGCATCATTTTCTTATACCCTTATACCTTTATACCCTTTTCCCTTTATACCCTTATACCTTCCTCCCTTGTCCTTCTCTTCCCTGCTTACTGTTCACTAATCACCCCTGTTTCAATTTTTTTATTCAAAGCCTCCGAGCCCTTGCCAATTTCTTTTGCTTTTTTCCATTGTTCAAGAGCTTCACTTTTTTTATTCAGCTTGTAAAGAATATCACCATAGTGTTCAACAATAACAGCATTTTTACTGCCGTTGTTCGACAGAGCTTTTTCAATCCAAATGAGCGATTCGTTATATTCTCCAAGGCAATACAGCACCCAGGCATAAGTATCCTGATAAGAAGACACATCGGGCTTGAGCACATTTGATTTTTTGGACATAATCCTTGCTTTTTCGAGATTTTCGCCACGCAATGATAAATAATAACTGTAATTGTTGAGTATGGATACATTATTAGAATCTATCTTTAAGGCGTTGTCGTAGGCGGCATCCGATTCGGGATAATTTTTAAGAATATTCTGGATATCACCTATATACATAAAAAATTCAGCACGCAATTTATTGTTGAAAATGGCATAAGGCAGACCCTCTTTAAAAACTTTTACGGCCTCTTCATAATGTTCGAGCTGGTAATTGGCAAACCCCCGGAGTAAGTACAAAAGGGGTTGTTCGGGAAACAATTCAATGGCGACTTTACCCAAAGAATCCATTCGCACATAATTATGTAAATCTGATTCAGTAATTAAAAGCTGCTCCCAAACAGCATACTTGCTATTGTCGAGCTCAACAACTTTCAAAAACATGGTTTCAGCTTTCTCGTTTTGTTTGTCTCTTATCAGAAAGTCGGCATACATAGAGTAAACAATGGCTTCGCCGGGGTGGGTTTTAATAAGGATGTCAAGCAATTCGAAAGCCTGCTCTAAAAGCAATTTATTGTTTTCATTTTCAGTAACAGAAAAGTAAGAAAGCAATATTTTTATTTTGGCATCTGTTTCTACATTTTGATTTGAAAAAGCCAATTTGATTTGTTCAAAAAACTTGTCATTTTGTCCCATGTCGCGGTAGTACTCTGCCAATGAAAAATTTACTGATCCATTCTGAGGGTCCTCTTTTTGAACGGTCTCATATATTTTAAAAGCTTTTTCTTTTTGTCCGGCATTTAGGTAAACGTCTGCAAGCATAATCTTGTAGCGGCTTTCCTTTGGAAAAGCTGCAATAAGCTTGTTTATTTCTTCGGCAGCTTTACTATAGTTTTTGTTGAACATATAAATTGACTGTTTCTGAACAGCCAACTCTTCGCTCACTCCTGTAATTTTTTCGAGCTTGTCATAAACAGCGATGGCGTCTTTGTACTTGTGGGCATAAATATACAACATGGCCAGCTCATAGTAATAATCAATTTTTTCAGGATGAATTTTTATTATTTTTTTGTAAATTTTTGCAGCTTCAGCCGGTTGTTTTTTCTTATTGTAAATTTCTGCCAGCAAAACCTGATACCATAAATTTTTAGGATCGAGACGTAAAGCTTCTCTGGCAAGCATGAGGGCATCGTCGTATTTTTTATCCAAAATCAATATGCTGGCCAGTTCATAAAAAGACGCGTCATCGTTGGGATTTTTCCTAATACATTCGGCAAACAGGGATCCTGCCCGAGAGTAATTTCCCAGAATTTTTTCTTTGTTTGCATCCATAAAAATAGACAAACATTCTTCTTTTTGCTGTTCAGTAAGCACATTTTTATGTGAAAAGCCCTTGTCTTTTGATACACGACAAGCACTTAAAGAAAAAACGAAGAGAAGAATAAGAAAAAGGGTTTTATGTGTTTTTATTTTCATCAATTTATAGGGGTAATTGTATAAATAATGCTGTATTAAACGCTGTATGCTGTTATTTATTTTTGGTTTAGCCCAGCGTGGTGTAGTCGCCAATACTTACTTCGTTGTATTTTAACTCATATTCAACATAACTGCCTATCATTGAGTTGTCTATATTTACGTTTGATAATTTGGTATTCGATTGAATAATACTGTTAGTGACTATTGAATTTTTGATGGTGGTGTTGTTGCAGACCGAAACATGGGGTCCTACCACAGAGCTGTTGATAATGACATTTTTGCCAATATAGCAAGGCGGAATAATAACAGAATCAGTTATTTGCAAAGAATTATCAACCAAGTTTTCATTTTTGTTCAGTTCAAGAATACGCTGGTTGGTGTAAACCGTTGCATCTTTATTGCCGCAGTCGAGCCACTCATCAACCTTTCCAACCGAAAATAAAAGATTTTTATTTTTCATGTTTTCAAGGGCATCGGTAAGCTGATATTCACCACCTTTGCTAATATTATTGTCGATGAGCCATTGCAGCTCTTTTTTTAAATTGTCGCCGTCTTTAAAGTAATAAATACCAATTATGGCCAGGTCGGATACAAAAGTTTGGGGTTTTTCAATAAAGTCTGTTATTAAGTTGTCGGTATTGATTTTAACAACGCCGAAATTTTGCGGATTGTCCACCTGATGCACCCAAATAATGCTGTCTTTACTTTTATCCAAATCGAAGTTGGCCTTAAAAAGAGTATCTGCAAAAGCCACAATAACCTCACCCTGAAGCGCATCGGCAGCACATAAAACGGCATGAGCAGTGCCAAGAGCTTCTTCCTGATAAAAAATTCTGCCCTTAGAACCCACATTTTGAGCTATATTAAGAAGTTCATTTTCGACTTCTTTTCCAAAATCACCGATAATAAAAGCAATTTCTTCTATAGATTCGTTGCTGATTTTTGATATAGACTCAACCAAACTGTGAACAATAGGTTTCCCTGCAATTTTCAGAAGCGGTTTGGGTACTGTAAGCGTATGCGGCCTCATGCGTTTGCCCATACCGGCCATTGGAATTATTATTTTCATTTTTCTAATTTAAATTTTCAATATTATTTTTTCAAAAACTAAATGTCATTCAGAGAGCAGTGAACAGTTACCACATCACCAAATCATCATATCTGCTCATCACCACATCAATTCTGTTAACAGTTACCACATTACCAAATCGTCACATCTGCTCATCATCCCATTTTCCTTTATTCCTTTTTCCATATTTTTAACCACAGATTTCACAGATTATCACAGATTAAAAATACATTATCAAATTAGCATATCATTACATCACAACATCATCACATTTTCCTTATACCTTCCTCTCTCATTTTCAAATTGTCTCATTCCCCTATACCTTTATTTCCCTTATACCTTTATATCCTTATACCTTCTTTTTCCTTTTCCCTTTCTACTTTGTCCCCGTATGTCCGAATCCTCCGGCGCCTCTTTCTGTTTCTTCAAGCACATCCACCTGCAAAAGATCGATTTTTTCGTGTTTAGAAATAACCATTTGGGCTATACGCTCACCACTTTGCACTATAAAATCTTCCTGCGACAAGTTGATGATAATGACTTTGATTTCACCTCTGTAATCGGCATCAATAGTGCCCGGTGTATTCAGCACTGTGATTCCTTTTTTATAAGCCAGTCCGCTTCGGGGTCTTATCTGCGCTTCGTGGCCTTCGGGCAGCTCAATAAATAAGCCTGTAGGTATTAATGCCCGCTCTAAAGGCCTTAGAACAATAGGTTCATCAATATAAGACCTGATGTCCATGCCGGCTGATAAAAGCGTTTCATATACAGGTAAAGGATTATCGGATTTATTAATTATTTTTACAAGCATAGCAATTATAATTTGTATTTTTGAACCAAAATTAATAAAAACTCTTTTATGCTGCCCATTAGTTGGAAATTAAAAGGTATTTTTATTTAAAAAGGAACTTTCGTTTGGAATAGATAAATTAAATTTGTAAAAACAAATAACTCAATAAATATGAAAAATTTTGCTTTGATAGGCGCTGCGGGCTATATTGCCGAAAGACACATGAAAGCCATAAAAGATACAGGAAATAATCTTATTGCAGCTCTTGATAAAAGTGACAGTGTGGGAAAAATCGATAATTTTTTTCCTGAAACAGATTTTTTTACCGAATATGAGCGTTTCGACAGGCATATCGACAAACTAAAAAGAGAGGGTAATGCTGTTGACTTTATGAGTATCTGCACGCCTAACTATTTACACGATTCTCATATTCGCTTTGCGCTCCGCCACGGATGCGATGCCATTTGCGAAAAACCCCTCGTGCTTAACCCCTGGAATATTGATATGTTGCAGGAAATTGAAAAAGAAACAGGCAAACGCGTTTTTAATATTCTGCAGTTGCGTTTGCACCCCGCTATAATAGCCCTAAAGGAAAAAATAAGCAAAGGCCCTAAAGACAAAATTTATGATATCGATTTGACCTATATTACAGCCCGTGGGCATTGGTATTTTGCAAGTTGGAAAGCTATAAACGAGAAATCGGGAGGCATCCCCACAAATATTGGCATTCATTTTTTTGACATGCTTACCTGGATTTTTGGAGACGTTGAACACAGTGTCGTTAATGTGTTGGAGCCTAAGAGAGCTGCCGGTATTTTACGTCTTAAAAATGCCAACGTCAGGTGGTATCTGTCAGTTGATTACAATGTGATTCCCGATACTATTAAAGCTGCCGGTAAAAGAACATACCGAACCCTGAGCATAAATGATGAAGAATTTGAATTTAGCGAAGGCTTTACCGATTTGCACACCCTGAGCTACAAAAATATACTTGCCAATAACGGCTTTGGCCTGACCGAAGCCCGACCCAGCTTAGAGCTCGTTTACAAAATCCGCAATACTCAGCCCGTAGGAGCTCATGGCGATTACCATCCTTTTGTGTTAAAAGAAGTTGAATACCATCCGTTTTTTAAAGAAAGACTTGAACCATGATTCGTCAATTAATAATTCTTCTTTTATTAATTAATGTATTTTCTTTAAACCGAATTTTTTCACAGAGTGTGTTTGAAAACACCTCTAAATTAACCATTTACAATTTTTTAGACGAGCTGGCCAATGATGGGGTCATCACACTCACCTCTGTAGTTAAGCCCTACACCCGACAATATATAGCCGAAAAATTAAGCGAGGCTTCAAAAAGCGAAAAGCTTACAAAAAGACAAAAAGACGATATCGCCCTTTACTTAAAAGATTATGGCTTTGACTTAAGTAATAAAGTGCCCGAACCGGTTTTTTTCAATGTGTTTAAAGGCAAAAACAATCCCTCTGTCTCTATAAATCCGCCCGGCTTTTACTATGCCGATTCAATGGCGCGTATAGCTATTCGTCCGCTTATAGGCATTACCTGCTTTAACAATGCCAATGGGTTGATTTATCACACTTACAGTGGGGCAGAAGCATTTGCCGATGTTGATAAACATATTAGTTTTTATGCTTCTCTGGTTGATAATAATGAATCGGAAATGCTGGCTAAGAGAGATTATTTAACGCAAAGAACAGGCGCCAATTACAAACAAAATGTCAATAATTCGGGACGCAACGATTACAGCGAAATGCGTGGCGGGCTTATTTACAACTGGAAGTGGGGTGGTCTGGGATTGGTAAAAGACCAGTTGGTGTGGGGTAATAACTACAATGGCTCTAATATATTTTCGGGACGCACCCCTTCTTTTGCACAGATTAAACTGTACATGAATCCTGTTAAGTGGTTTAAATTTAATTATGTGCATGGCTGGCTCGTATCGGAGGTGCTCGACAGCAGCCGCTCTTATTATAATTCGCAAAATGTTTACAGAGGCGTCTATCACGATAAATTCTTAGCCGCTAATATGTTTACTGTGACACCGGTCAATAAACTTGATTTTTCGTTTGGCAACTCAATCATATACAGCGATATGGGTGTTCATCCGGCCTATCTCATTCCCTTTATGTTTTTTAAATCTATCGACCATTCGTTAAACAGCATTAACAACGACAGAGGACAAAATTCACAAATGTTTTTTGATGTGAGCACAAGGCTTATTCCGCACACACACGTATTTGCCACTCTTTTAGTAGATGAAATTGAAATGAGAACAATGTTCGACAAAGCCAAAAACAGAAATCAATTGAGTTTTAAAACAGGCTTTAAAGTCAATAATATTATTCCCAACACATATCTTATAGGTGAATATACACGAAACAACCCATGGGTTTATCGTCATTATATTACCACCACCACCTTTGCATCCAACACTTACAACCTTGGGCATTATTTGCGCGATAATGCAGAGGAATATTATGTGGCCTTAGGCTATCAACCACTGAGGGGTCTTGCCATTGTGGCTGACTATACCAAAGCCCTTAAGGGAGAAGAATACAACATGAATGTTTTTGCTTTAGGAACGCCCTTTATTGAAAAAGTTGACTGGAAAAATGAAAGCTGTTCCTTTAAACTGACCTACGAAGTGTTTAATAATTTTAAAGTGTTTTCATCATTTATCTACTCCGAAATTAAAGACCTGAACGGGAGCTATACGCCCGATTATTTTAAAGGCACAAACCGTACAGTTACTTTTGGGTTAAATATTGGGATGTGATTTTTTTCCAACTACTGTAACACAAACCTTATAGGCATGCTGAATTGAACCCGCACGGCTTTTCCATTTTGTTTGCCGGGAATCCAGTTGGGCATTATACTGGCTACGCGCAGCGCCTCTTCATCACAACCGCCGCCTATGCCACGCAATAGTTTTATATTTGTAAGCTTTCCGCTAGGTTCAACAATAAATGCCACGTAAACAGTTCCCTGTATGTTTTTTTCATTGGCCGTTTTGGGGTAAATAGTATGGTTTTGTATAAATTTTGCGCGGGCAGGCTCGCCTCCCGGAAACGAAGGGGGATTTTCAACCGTTAAAAAAATATCGCTTTCCTGTATGGGTGCTTCCTCCTCACCGCCAATAGGGGTAAATGCTTCCTCTTCATTCTTGACCACCTCATTATTAATATTTATTTCTTCGGTTATCTTAACATCGTTTTTTACCACGTTTAACAAGGTGCTTACTGCTTTTGGCTTTGGTGGTGGCGGCAATGGCTTAATAGGTTCCTGGCGCGTTATGGGAGCGGTCTCCTCTTCGGCTGCGCTGTAAGTAAAAGATTCGAGCAGTAACAGGTCGTCGTCGTACGACCGCCACTCAAAAGCCAGCAATACAAAAGCCAGAGCAACCAACAGTCCTATTTGTAAAAAAAGACCTCTTTGCTTGTCTAAATCAGCTTTGGGATTTTTTTTAAGTTCCATGCTCGCTTTAATTTGTTTTGCAAAATTAACCCAAATAATTCACAAAATTTTGCAAATTATTTTATCTAAGATAAAAAAGGCGTAAAAATTTCACAAAAAGTAACAGGAAAAACGACAACAAAACGCTTTATATTGTTTTTTCACAAAAAGCAAAAAAATAACTTTATTTATAAATGTTGTTTATTTTAAAAAAAATGTAATTTTGAAGCCAAGTAAACACAAACAACGTTTAATTTTTAAAAACATATAAAAAATGACAGTAAAAGAAAATTTAAAGTACACTAAAGATCACGAATGGTTGTTGCTTTTAGATAATAATGAAGCATTGGTAGGTGTTTCCGACTTTGCTCAGGGTGAACTGGGAGACATTGTTTATATTGAAGTTGAAACCGAAGGCGAAACTCTTAAAAAAGAAGAAGTGTTCGGTACTATCGAAGCTGTTAAAACCGTATCGGATATGTTTATGCCTGTTAGTGGTGAAGTTTTGTCATTTAACGAAGCGCTGACCACAACCCCTGAGTTGATTAACAAAGATCCGTATGAAGCATGGATAATAAGAATTAAAATAACCAACCCTGCTGAAATAGACGAACTATACACAGCAGAAGCCTATAAAGCCCTTATTTCCTAGTTTTCTAAAAGGTTTTTTAAATAAGTCATTCTGTTGCTTGTTCAGTAGAATGCCTATATAACTTTGTTTTGCCGATAAAGAAAATTTTAAAATATAATACCGCCTGGTTTGTATGGGCGCTGTTTATTTTATATGCCCTTCTGATAAAAAAAAGCAGCATTCCGCATTTCGATTTTTATTTTATATGGCCTACCGACAAATGGGTTCATGTATTTTTGTTCCTGGTGCTGATGTTGTTTTTGTGTTGGGGGTTTTATTTTCAAAAAAAAGCTTTGTTTTCGGGATTAAGAGGTGTCTTTTTGTTCTTTTTGCTGGGCGCAACTTTTGGTGGTGTCACAGAACTGATGCAGGAATTTTTAACTTCCGACCGAACAGCAGATGTATTTGACTTTACTTCAGATGTGGCCGGACTTATAATCGGAGCAGTAGTTTTTGAAATGTATTTTAAAAAAAACCTGATTCAAAAAAGGAAAATTCTGCATTTTTAATATTTAATGTGTTATTTTTGTGAAGAATATAATTGTTTTATTGACAACAGATTAGTTATTACGAAATGGGTACCGGAGTATTATTGCATGTTATTTTTATAGCGCTTTCTATAAATTCTTACTTTCCTGCGGGCATTATCATGAGTTTTCTGGCCGTTGTTTTTTTGTTGTTGTGCTCGGCCATGATGTCGGGTGCAGAAATGGCTTTTTTTTCACTTACACCGGCTCAAGTTTCTGAAATTAAGGAGTTTAATACATCGGGAAGCAAAAGGATTATTAAACTTTTAGAAAAGCCCAAGTTGCTGCTTGCCACTGTGCTGATAGGCAACAACTTTGTTAATATTATGGTTGTAATTATCTCTACCTATATCACCGCATTTTATGCACAGTTTATTCCGTATCTTGCATTAACACTGTTTATTCAGGTTGTATTGGTGACTTTTTTGCTCCTGTTGCTGGGCGAAATTATGCCAAAAGTACTTGCGCAAAATTATGCCTTGCCTTTTGCCCAATTTATGGCGACACCTTTGGTCGTTTTGCGAACAATATTTTACCCCCTGTCTATTTTAATGGTAAAATCAACCTCTATAATTGACAAAAAAATTACCAAAAAAGGATTGGATATAACCTCTGAAGATTTTTCGGAAGCTATTGAGTTGTCAACATATCACGAATCTACAACAGAAGAAGAAAGAAAAATGTTGAAGGGCATTGCCAAATTCAGCGACATAGATGTAAAAGAGATCATGAAATCGCGCATAGATGTAGTGGCCGTTGATGTAGATACCCCTTTTACAGAGCTGCTCGAAATAATCAAAAACTCAGGCTACTCACGAATACCGGCTTATAAAGAAACTTTTGACAATATAGAAGGCATATTGTATGTGAAAGATTTGTTGCAGCACCTGAACGAAAATGATTCTTTCAACTGGAAAACATTGCTGCGCGATGCCTTTTTTGTTCCCGAAAACAAAAAGATTGACGACTTGCTGAAAGAATTTCAAAATAAAAAAATACATCTTTCTGTTGTTGTTGATGAGTACGGCGGCACATCGGGTATAGTGACACTCGAAGACATTATTGAAGAAATAGTAGGCGAAATAAACGACGAGTTTGACACCAACGAAGTAGCTTATACCAAAATAGATGATAAAACATACTTTTTTGAGGCAAAAACATCCCTTAACGATTTTTGTAAAATTCTGTTTATTGATGATGCCATCTTTGAAGAAGTAAAAGGTGATTCTGAATCTCTGGGCGGATTGTTATTAGAGCTTTTTGGCAAAATACCTCAGAAAAATGACAATATCAGTATTCAAAACCTTACTTTTGTCATTGACACCGTTGATAAACGCAGAATTAAAAAAATTAAAGTCATATTGAATTGATGAAAAAAATATTTGCATTGCCCTTTTTTTTTGTTGTGCTGCTCGTGATAGGTTGCGAGAATAGCTATTTTCCCAAACCAAGAGGCTTTTTCCGCATAGATTTGCCCCCTAAAGATTACGCCGCTTTTGATACGGCCAATTTTCCGTACAGCTTTTCTGTTCCTGCTTATGCTAAAGTATTACCCGATTATGAAAACCCCAATGAACCCTATTGGGTCAATATCAGCTTTACTACTTTTGATGCCACCATTTATTTAAGTTACAAAAAAGTAAACAACAATATAGATCAATATCTCGAAGACGCTCACATGTTTGTGACCAAACACATACCCAAAGCCAGTGCGATAAATGAAAATTTGTATATTAATGCGCCCGATAGGGTTTTTGGATTGGTTTACGACATAGAAGGCAGTCAGGCAGCATCGCCCCTTCAGTTCTATCTGACCGACAGTACAAAAAATTTTGTAAGAGGGGCGCTTTATTTTAATTATACACCCAACAACGACTCTTTAGAGCCTATCATCAATTATATCAAACAAGATGTCAATGTTCTAATAGAGACGTTCAGGTGGAAAAATACCGGAAATAAATAATGTGAAGGGGGCTCCGGCACAGACGAAAGCCATTATTTTTTAAATAATTGTTAAAAACAAAAAAACGTATGTTATGAAAAAATTTGCTGTAATTCTTTCGGGATGTGGTGTTTATGATGGCTCAGAAATTCATGAAGCCGTGTTGACGATGTGGGCGATAAAGAAAAATGGCGCTGACTATCAGTTATTTGCACCCGACATTTGGCAACACCATGTGGTAAACCACCTCAACGGGCAAGAAATGTCCGAAAAGCGCAATGTGTTAATTGAATCGGCCCGCATTGCAAGAGGTAAAATAATGAGTCTGGCCGAATTAAATACGGCCGATTTTGATGCCTTCATATTACCCGGTGGTTATGGTGCTGCAAAAAATCTTTCCAATTATGCTTTTGAAGGCAGCCAACTGAAAGTGCTTGACCTGTTGGAGGAAAAATTAAAATCGGCCCATCAGCAGGGCAAGGCCATAGGTTTTTTGTGCATTGCCCCTGTTTTGGGTGCTAAAATTTTTGATGGTGTCAAATTAACTATAGGTACTGATGCCGGAACTAATGAAGACCTAAAAAAAATAGGAGGGAAGCCCATCAATGCACCGGCAGGTGGCGTTGTAATAGATGCTGAAAATAAAATATTTTCTACCCCTTGCTACATGCACGATAGCAATATAGCCGAAATAGCCGAAGGTTGCGATAACATTGTAAGAGAAATGCTAGAAGCGATATAAGTTGTAATATACAAATGTCAAAATCTATCTCAAAAACCAATATTAATTGTTGATTTTAATGATTTTTTTAAGCAAATCAGACATGTTGATGTTGAATTCTTTTTCCTGACTTCGACAATGCTTCACCCATTAATAAAAAACGGTTTAATATACAATTTTTAGTTAAAGAAATACTACATAAATACTTGATTATATGATGTGTATTAATTTTTTTACTTTTTGTCAACTACACAAAAAGTAACAAAAAAGTCACCGTCAAGAAAAATTTACTGTATGTAACGCTCAATTTTAAACCTCCGTACCCAAGCCGTGTCGGTATTCATGTGTTTTCTTTTAGCAAAGTGAAGTACTCCGACACTTTCTGGATACTTACAGAAGCCATCCCTTTTAAAATTTCGCTACATACGACGTTAATTTTTCTTAGCGGGTTCCGCCACCTCACAGGGCTGGTGCTACTTAGCCAAGGATAATACTTGTAGCTCAGAATGCTACGAGTATGTGGGTAAGCCATGCAAAACAGCGGGAAGGAGGTGGCGTGAATACCGGAATGCATTACAATGCGGTAAGGGCGTTTACGTTTCAATAAAAATTGAATAAATTATTGCCTGTGTGTTGGAGATTTTTATTGACTACCTTACCTGCATTGTTTGCATTGCGGTAGAGTGCGATGAAGCTTTGTTTTGCTATGATTTTTGTTTCTTTTCATCTACAGGAAAAGAAAGAAGAAAAAAATATAAAAAATATTGTTTGCGTCACCCATTTAAGTGACTAATTATTTATAAATACTATACAATCAATTTGTTATAAATTTATAGTTTTTAAAAGTGTCGAAGTCAGGAGAGATATTACACAAACAGTTAAAAAAACTGTCTCAAAAAACCAATATTAATTGTTGATTTTAATGATTTTTTTCAGTAAATCAGACATATTGATATTGAATTCTTTTTTGTATTCGTTGAGTATCCAGTACACAATGCCACTGATAATAGCTGCAAAAAAGCACCACACCGAAGTGAGATATTGAGTAAAAAACACAGCCGAAATAAAGCACGACATAAACATAAATATACCCATTATATAAATTCTCTTAACGCTGGAAACAAAGAGAGGTACAATGGTAGCAAATAAATATACGGTAAATGCCAGAACTGCTACCGAATCGGGGAAATCATTTTTGTACTGCACATGAAAACCTGAGATTTCGGGGGTAACATGGCATGTTATTAAACAAGAACTATAATATAAAGACAGCGCAGCCCCCATTATCAACAAACCCCATAGTATTCTTCTTTTCTTTTTAACCTCTTCCATTAACAAAACCGAAAAGGGGATCATCATTGGCCAGATGACTAATGCCATGATTAAGAAAAGGATGGTCACAAATTTCTGAATGGCAGCATATTCGGGATGTGGAATAGTTAACCACAAAAAGCCTTCGGCCATTTGCTGAACACCAAAAAACAAAGGAATACTAGCAAACACAATCTGAGAGGGCTTTTGAATCTTTCTTACAGTTGCTACTCCAATAGCAGAGATAATTACACCTCCTGCAAAACTTGCCTCAGCTGAAAAACACATAATTTTATGGAAATTAGTTAATACTTAAAAAGGAGTTTGATAAAAACAGAGCCGAACAGCTTTTTTTTGTGGACACAAAGATATTAAGAATTTTTTAATACGTATAAATTTATATTTTTATGAAAAAACATATAATTTTACTTCATATTTTAATTAGTTGTGTTAAAATCATTATAAACCTTTAAAAATCAATACTATGGGAAAATCACAGGACGCCAAAAAAGAAGTCAAAAAAGCCCCTAAAAAATCGGCTAAAGAGAAAAAATTAGAAAAAAAAGAAAAAAAATCAAGCCCTAAAAATTAATCTCAACAGAGCGGGTTTGTTTTAGCCAAGGCTTCAATAACTTTTAGTCAGGGTTTCACTTTAAGTGAAACCCTGACTAAAGAAGCCATTTGTCTTTTTAAGAGAAACCCTCACTCTTTTATTCGGGCCATTTGTTGCGAATATACGGAAAATGTTCTGCCAGTTCGCCGGAGTAATAAAACTCGTAAGCCAACGAGCCAAATGTGTACTGGTGGCCACCCACATTAATTCTTGAACCTCCTACCTGAGGGTCGGCTTTGGGTTTCGACATCCAGAAACCAACATTGTAAAGCGTGGCCAATATTTCAGGACGGTCGGAAATGTCAAAACCGGCACGCTCCCACTGCACCTTTATTTGCCTTAGAATGAGTCCGGCATACAGGTACGAATAATAGTGATTTCTGTAATTTAAAAGACGGCTGTTAATCAACAAAGTGTCATAGGAAATAGTGCCATCAATGGATGAGTCGTTTTTAAAGTCGAGTAGATGTTCGTATTTTTCGCCCAGATAAAATTCACAATCTCTGTCAACCAGATTGCGCTGCACTTCGCGGGCAGTAAATGTTTTAATGCCGGTCACACCATAAGAAAAAACACTTTCTAACGAAAGAATTTTTAAAGGCGCCAACACTTTTTTGTAGGTTTCGCGTGATGAATTGAAAAGCCGTATTTGTTCTCCAACCAAACATGAAACAATAAGGCGTGATTCTACCCCGGTAGCATGGGCTGCGCTGTCAATCTGAACACTGTCTTTTACTATGGCTTCCCGCAGTACCTGCCACTCTTCGGTGTTCATCCACGGAAAAATACTTGTTGTTGAATTGTTCTGTTTGGGAGAAATAAAAAACTTTTCACCATCAGTAAAACGGTCTTGTATTTCTTCATTGTTGATCAGCTGCAGGTTCATGGCATCAAACATGCGCTCGGCCTGAACAAAGTCGCCCGACTGTTTGATGAGGGTAACAATGGCTTTGGCATTTTGAGGGTAATAATCGGCGAGAATTTTTATTTTGTAAAAAAGATAGGCTTTCTCATTTAGGGTAAGGTCATTACCTGTTTTTTCGTGGGCTTTTGATTTGCTGTACACCTTGTCGAAATAACGGTTGTTTTGATCCAAAGCCCCTGAGTCGTTGGTGAGATTGAACTTAAGCGCCAGATAGGCACTCGAAAGAATAAAGCCAAAAGCGGCATAAAAGATTATCAATCCAATAAAAAGCTTACGGATCAATTTGCTGTTTTTAATTCTGTGTAACATGGTTTTTTGAAAAAGTGTGCAAATGTATTCAAAATTAGGCTGTTTGCAAATATTTCTGTCGGAATTTTAATAATGGTAACAGATGACGCAGATAGACATGATGAACCAAGATAAGAAAAGTGTAAAAAAGAATATAATTAAGCATAATTAATATAAATGGGAATTTTGGTGACAATATCAAGGCCTACATTAATTGTTATCAACTAATAAAAAAAATGATAAAATATTCTATCTTTGTACTTAAATATAGAATTTGAAATGAAGTATAAATCAATTGAAATTTGTGCTGGAGCTGGCGGACAAGCTATTGGTCTTGAACAAGCAGGTTTTGAACACCTTGCACTTATTGAAATTGAACCACTTGCATGTCAAACTCTAAAAAAGAATAGACCCAACTGGAATGTAATTGAGGGAGACATAAAAAAATTTTCTAGTACAAAATATAATGGAATTGATCTTTTAGCAGGAGGAGTTCCTTGCCCGCCTTTTTCAATAGCAGGTAAACAACTTGGACAACTTGACGAAAGAGATTTATTTCCCGAAGCATTAAGACTGGTAAAAGAAAGTATTCCTAAAGCTATCATGTTAGAAAATGTACGTGGAATTCTTGATAAAAAATTTTATTTGTATCGTAAATTAATACTTAATGAGCTTTATAAATTGGGTTATCAATGTGATTGGCGATTAGTCAATGCTTGCGATTATGGAGTTTCGCAACTTCGCCCAAGAGCTATTTTAGTAGCAATGAAAAAAGAATATTTCACCTATTTTTCATGGCCAATTAAAAATGAAATTTCTCCATTAACTGTTGGAGAATTGCTATATGATGAAATGCGTTCTTTAGGTTGGGAAAATGTTGAGAATTGGAAAAGGCAAGCTAATGGAATTGCCCCTACGCTTGTCGGAGGATCAAAGAAACACGGTGGAGCAGATTTAGGACCAACAAGAGCAAGAGCCGCTTGGGCTAATTTAGGTGTTAATGGCATGGGGTTGGCTGAATATCCACCGATTAATGGGTATAAATCAATGCCAAAACTTACAATAAAAATGACTGCATTGATTCAAGGTTTTCCCAAGGATTGGATTTTTGTTGGTAAAAAAACTCCTGCTTATCGACAAATTGGTAATGCTTTTCCACCGCCTGTAGCAAAAGCGATAGGGTGCTCAATTATTAATGCTTTCAATGAATATGAAAAAGAAACCATCAAAAGGTCAAGGCTCAAGAGCCAAATTACGTGAATTTTTTATTAAAAATGTCGGAAAGGTATTAGATTCTGATATCCTTCGTGATATTGCTGGAACAAGTGAATGGGCTCGACGAGTAAGAGAACTCAGAAATGAAGAAGGTTTAAATATTGTAACACATAATGATAGAAGCGATTTAAAACAGGGTCAATATTTACTCGTTGATTTGAAACCCTTACCCGCATTTGAAAGAGGTATTAGTAAAGAAACTAGAGCTTTTGTTTTAGATCGTAATGGCTTTACATGCCAAATGTGCGGAATTGCTGCTGGAGAAACTCACCCCAATGACAATGGACGAAAAGCAAGACTGCATATAGGACATATTATTGACAAATCAATGGGAGGCACTGACGAACCTAATAACTTGAGAGCTATTTGTTCAGTATGTAATGAGGGTGCTTCAAACTTGACATTAAACAGACCAGATACAATTAAATTAATTGCTCAAGTAAGACGAGCACCGGCTAAAGATCAACTTGACGTATTAAAATGGTTGATTAAAAAATTTCCCAAGCAATCTGATAACTTTTTAAAAGAATAAAAAGACGCAGTCGGCAAATAGTATTTGTTTCTTTGCTTTGGTGCTGACAGGTGAACGGTGAAGTAATAAAATATTATTCATTTCTTCGGCGGTTAATTTCTTTGTGTATTATTTTTTAGAAATACCGATGATATTTGGAATTTTCCAATAGTAATCATTATCGTCCCTCTCGTAGGTGTCGGTTACATAACAACCATATTTGCAAACAATATAATTGTTATGGCAAAGATAAAAAGAAGCTTCGGGGCCTCCGTCGAGGTACATGGCATTTTTAATATTGAGGGACAGCGCCAGCAACATATCCGACATCTGATTGGCGGTATAGGGTGAGCGTGCGAAAATAAAAAGCGCATGGCCTTCTTTGTCGGCAGCCAGCACCGTCATGCTGCTGCGCATATTGGGTTTTGCCTTCCATTCTACCTTTTGTGAGTTGCAGTCTATCATTCTTATAGATTGTGCAAAACAGTTATAGGAAGTGCTGAGTTTTACATAGTCGTTGCTGCAACTCATATCTATTATCTGAAAAGGGGGGACTGTTTTTCCTGCTTTTGGATTAAAAACAGCCATTGAGTTATAATCAGCCTTAAGTTTTCCATTATTGACATGATTGTAATTTCGCAAATATCCATTGGCTGTTCTGAAATCGCGCAGTGAAAACATGGTGGCGTTGACACCGGCTATCAGATTTTTTTTACCACACCATTCACTAAGATACATAGGTGTGCCTTTTTCCTGTGAAGCTGTTACAATTTCAAATTTATATTTGGCAGGATCAATTTTTAAAAAAGTAATTTTTGAATCGTTTACATCCGACTTTATGGGAGCATTAATTTCTGCATAAAAAAGACCTTCATCAACCTTTTCCCATTTAATAGTTTGTGCCTCTGAACATGATTGAATAAACAGTAAGGCGGCAATAACTGTAAGAATAGTTTTCATATTAATTTGCAAAAAAACAAAAATTTCGATTAAAAAAGCAAATTATTTATCTTTCAGCCATAAAAAAAATCAGTCTTAAACTTCCTTTTCTTATTTAGTATTTGGTTTGTGTTAAATATTTTTTAATATTTTTGCAACAAATATAATAAGTGGTTTATTAACAATTTTAACCGCCACTTGTTAGGAACACACAATATATCTTAAAACAATACGTTTAAAAGCGTATAATTTTTTTTAAATGATAGAATATATCGAAGGACGCATAGCAGAAAAGACTCCGACATACATAGTGATTGATTGTGGTGGTGTGGGCTATCTGCTGAATATTTCGCTGAATACTTTTTCTCAGATAAAAGATGCAGAAAAAATTAAACTTTTTGCCCATCAGGTCATCAGAGAAGACATGCACCTTTTGTACGGTTTTTTTGATAATAATGAGCGCAAAGTGTTCAGACATCTGATAAGTGTTTCAGGTGTCGGTGCCAATACGGCACGGATGATTTTGTCGTCGCTGAGTTGTACCGATGTACAGAAAGCTATTTTGTCGAACAATGTTTCTGTGTTGCAATCTATTAAAGGCATTGGTGCTAAAACTGCCCAGCGCCTCATAGTTGATTTGAAAGATAAAATTGGAAAGGCAGATGTTGCCTCTGAAGGCCTGATACCAGTGCTTGACAATGTGAGAGATGAAGCCATTCTCGCTTTAACCATGCTCGGATTTAATAAATCGGCTACAGAGAAAGCTATTGACAAAATAATTGGAAGCATGGCTAACAGGCCAACAGTTGAGGAGTTAATAAAACAGGCTTTAAAAAATCTTTAATATATTTTTCTTTTGGAGAGGTTTATAAAATTTTCTTTAATAGTTTCACCCTTAATTTTGCTTTTTGTTGCTATTTTTAGCTCTAATGCAACATTATCAAGTTACGAAAGAAGCAATTATCACACGCCTCCCGATACTACCGGGCAAGACTCGGGACAAGTAGATCTGCCTTATCCTTTCACCAACGAAACAGGGGGCTTGTACCTGAACAATCCTCCCAATATGACAACCAATGTCAATTACAACCCCGAAACCAACGATTACAGCATTACCAATCAGGTAGGAGGGACTAATATTTCCAATCCTGAGTCGATGACATTTGATGAATATCAAACCTACGACATGGATAAGGCCTTGCAAAACTACTGGCGCGAAAAAAACAGCACAATAAGCGACCAGAAAAGAAAAGGCATCATCCCTCAGATTCATGTGGGAGGTGAAGTTTTTGATAAAATATTTGGAAGCAACACCATTGATATAAGGCCACAAGGCTCATTTGAATTGATTTTTGGCGTTAATGCCATCAGGAGAGACGATCCGGCACTTGATGTTAAACAACGTAAAACTGCCAACTTCGATTTCGACATGAAAATTCAGATGAATGTGACGGCTAAGATAGGCGACAAGATAGATTTCGGCGTGAATTACAACACCGAAGCCATGTTCGATTTCGAAAATAAAATGAAACTGCAATATGTGGGCGAGGAAGATGATATTGTGAAGTTGATTGAAGCCGGCGATGTTACTTTGCCTTTGCCGGGCTCACTGATTACCGGAAGTCAAACCTTATTCGGTCTTAAAACAGAATTGCAATTTGGCAAAACCACCGTCACCAGTGTGTTTTCACAACAAAAAAGCGAAACATCAACCATTGAAGTATCGGGTGGGGCGCAGGTCAGCAAATTCAATGTCAATGCCGACCAGTATGAAGAGAACCGCCACTTTTTTATGGGACAGTTTTACAGAGAGAGCTACAATAATGCAATGGTCAAGCTGCCTTTGATAAGTTCCAACATAAATATTACTAAAATTGAAGTGTGGCGCACCAATATAGGCCCTGCAACCAATGAAAACAGAAATATAGTTGCCTTTTCCGATCTTGGAGAGCAAAACCCAAACCATCCGCTTATCATTGCTACAATGGGAGCACCTTATCCTACAAATAACAAAAACAACCTCTATGGCATTGTCAACACACCTTCGGTAAGAGACATTAACCTTGTCAGCTCTTTTTTGACAGGAGGTACTTATAATTTTGTGGCAGGAGAGGATTACGAAAAGGTTGAGAATGCCCGAAAACTGGCGCCCACAGAATATACTTTTAACAGTAAATTAGGTTTTATTTCCTTAAATTCTGCCCTCAATGCCGATGAGGTTTTGGCTGTGGCTTACCAATACACCAGATTGGGCGATACCACTACCTATCAGGTTGGAGAATTTTCAAACGAGGGCATTGATGCGCCCAATGCGCTGATAGTAAAGCTTTTAAAGAGTACATCGGTCAACACAAAACTGCCCTTATGGAACCTGATGATGAAAAATGTGTATTCGATAGGTGCTTTTCAGGTTAACAAAGATGATTTCAGACTACATGTGCTTTATACCAGCGACGAAAACGGCATTCCTGCAGGATATATTTCCGAAGGCGCCATCAGCGGACAACCACTTATAAGGGTGTTAAACCTCGACAAATTAAACCTGCAAATGGATCCCACGCCCGATGGTGTGTTCGACTTTATTGACAATGCCGCTACCAATGGTGGAACAATAGAATCGCGCAACGGACGTGTTTACTTCCCCGTTTTGGAGCCATTTGGCACCGACCTTAAAGATGCTTTTGGAGATGAAGTTGAAGATACAGTATTAGCCCAAAAGTATATATACCAGGAGTTATATACCATGACTAAAACAGAAGCCCAGCAATATCCCGAGAAAAACAGATTCAGCCTGGGCGGCTATTACAAATCGGCTGGAGGCTCTGAAATTTCCTTAAATGCCATGAATGTGCCACAAGGCTCTGTGAAGGTAACTTCAGGAGGCATCATGCTTACCGAGAATGTAGATTACACCGTTGATTATACATTGGGCAGGGTTAAAATTATAAACGAAGGTATTTTAAACTCAGGATCACCTATTCAAATATCTCTCGAAAGCCAGTCGCTGTTTAATCTTCAAACCAAGACATTAACCGGTACACACATCAATTATAAAGTCAATAATAATTTTGATGTTGGCGCCACCATTATGAACCTGAGAGAAAGACCCCTGACACAAAAAGTAAACTTTGGCAATGAACCTATTTCCAATACAATTTGGGGCTTAAATCTTAATTATCAGACCGAATCGCGTTTTATTACATCGCTTGTTGATAAATTGCCTTTTATTAGCACCAAAGCGCCATCGCGTGTTTCTGTATCGAGCGAGTTTGCCCATTTAATCCCGGGTCACTCTAAGGCTATTGGGCAGACCGGAACTTCATATATTGATGATTTTGAGGGCAGTAAGTCAACCATTGACATGAAAAATATAGGCGCTTGGTTTTTAGCCGGCACACCCGAAAGTCAGACAGAAGCCACTATGTTTCCCGAAGCAGCTCCCGGCACCGGCTTAAAATATGGCTTTAACAGAGCCAAACTTTCATGGTATGTTATCGACCCCTTGTTTTTCAGAAATAACAACCTCACACCTCAACACATAAAAGACGACATTCAGCAACAATCCAATCATTTTGTGCGGGAAATTTTGGAAACAGAAGTATTTCCCAACAAGGAAACCCCTACCGGACAGCCGATGAACATTGCTGCTTTGAACATGGCTTTTTATCCCGACCAGAAAGGGCCTTACAACTATGATGTAGATGCTGTTCCAAATATTTCGAGAGGGATCAATGCCGATGGTACTTTAAAAGATCCGAGCACACGCTGGGGGGGCATTATGAGATCTATTCAGACAACAGATTTTGAAGCCACCAATGTAGAATATATAGAATTTTGGCTGATGGATCCGTTTATTTATAATCCCAATCACACCGGAGGTCAATTGTACTTCAATCTGGGCGATATCTCTGAAGATGTGTTGAGGGATGGCAGAAAGAGTTATGAAAATGGCTTGCCCACTTCCGACAATGTCACAAATGTTGACACAACAATATGGGGGAGGGTGCCTAAAATGCAGGCCCTGGTCAATACTTTCGATAATAATGAAGCTTCAAGAGAATATCAGGATGTGGGACTTGATGGTTTGAGAGATAACGATGAAAGATCTTTTTATAATGATTACATTAATCAGATTATCAATCTTTATGGCACAAGCTCCGGCGCTTATCAGGCATCATTAAATGACCCCTCATCTGATAATTACAGATACTTCAGAGGAACGGCCCTCGACTCTGCCCAAACAAGTATTCTCGACAGATATAAAATGTTTAACGGTATGGATGGCAATTCACCAACAGCCGACCAATCGCCCGAGTCTTATCCTACCTCAGCTACTACATTGCCTAATGTTGAAGATATAAACAGGGACAACACCTTAAGCGAAACTGAAAGATATTATCAGTACAGGGTAGAACTGAATCCCAACAGGATGACAGTAGGGCAGAATTATATCACCGACATGTATTCAGCTGTTGTGACCCTTAAAAATGGCAATACCGAAACAGTCAACTGGTATCAGTTTAAAATTCCTATTAAAAACCCCGATAAAACGGTGGGCAACATTCAGGGTTTTAACTCAATCCGCTTCATGCGAATGTACTTTAAAGGTTTCAGTGAACCAATCTTTTGCAGGTTTGCCACCTTAGAACTTGTGAGAGGACAATGGCGCAAATTCAACAACTCCTTATTATCAGCAGGTGAATATGTGCCCGGCGATGGCTTTAATGAAACCGTTTTTGATGTGACCACTGTTAATATTGAAGAAAATGGCAAACGCACCCCCGTGCCTTATGTCATCCCTCCGGGCATTGAAAGAGAAATAAATCTGGCAACAACGAATTTGCAAAAACTCAACGAACAAGCTTTATCGTTTAAAGCGTGCAACTTGCAGGATGGTGATGCCCGCGCTGTTTATAAAACCGCCGACCTCGATGTGAGAATGTATAAGCGTTTGCAAATGTTTGTGCATGCCGAAGCTGGCCGACAGGATTTGCCTATAAACGACAAGGATGTTACTGTTTTTGTGCGTTTGGGTACTGACTTTAATAAGAACTATTACGAGTATGAAATTCCTCTGAAACTGACACCCTGGTACACCAGCGCTACTGAAACATCTGAAATATGGCCCGATGGCAATGCCTTTAATTTGCCCTTCACTGTTTTTCAACAAGCCAAAATAGACAGAAATATTAAAATGCGCGAAGATGGCTCAAATGTAACTCTGACAACTCCTTTTTATGTGCAGGATGGCGATAATAAAATAACGGTGGTTGGGAATCCCACCCTGAGCAGCATAAAAACCATCATGATTGGGGTGCGAAATCCCAAAAAGTCAACCCTTGCCGATAATGATGACGGCAACCCCAAGTGCATTGAAGTGTGGGTTAATGAGATGCGTCTGACAGATTTCGACGATAAGGGCGGTTGGGCTGCAAATACCAGAGTAGCTACCAATCTGGCCGATCTGGGCAACGTGACACTGGCAGGTTTTGTAAGCACTCCCGGCTTCGGAAGTATTGATAAAAAAGTAGGTGAACGCCAGAAAGAAACGATCATGCAGTATGATGTCGCCACCAATATTGAGCTGGGTAAATTTTTCCCTGAAAAAACAGGTATAAAAATTCCTATGCACTACGACTATTCTCAAATGATAAGCAACCCCCAGTACAATCCTTTGAATCCCGATATAATTTTTGCAGACGACCTGGAAACCTATGCCAACAAAGACGCCAGAGATTCTATTAAAAAAATTGCCCAGGATTATACGCAGCGCAAGTCTATTAATTTTATGAATGTACGTAAAGACAGGGTGGGGAGTAATAAAATAAGAATTTACGACATTGAAAATTTCGATATTACCTATGCCTATACTGAAATAAATCACAGAAGTTTTGAGGTTGTGATGGACAACAAAAAAACCTATAAAGGCGCTTTGGGGTATAATTTTTCTACCAATCCTAAAAATGTGACACCATTCGGTAAAATTAAATTCTTACAGAAAAGCAAATCCCTGGCTCTTATAAGAGATTTTAACTTCTACTACCTGCCCAAATCTCTATCTTTCAGGACAGACCTCGACAGAATGTACAGCGAATCGTTGATGAGAGATAAAACCGAAGCCAAGTTGATTATTGAACCCAACTATGTAAAAACCTTCGATTGGAACCGTCTGTACAATATGCGTTTTGACCTGACAAGAGGATTGAATGTTGATTTTTCGGCTATGGCTAATGCCCGTGTTGATGAGCCCGCCGGTAAGATTGATAAAAACGACTCCGATTATGGCTGGAAAAGAGACACCATCATGTCGCATTTAAAGGATTTTGGGCGCATCACTTCCTATAATCAAACAGTAAATGTGAATTACAACATTCCTATTAATAAAATTCCTTTGTTTAACTGGATATCTTCTAATGCCCGTTATACAGGGACTTTTAACTGGACGGCTTCTCCTTTGTCGTTGGCTCAAATGGGCAATAACATTGAAAACACCAACAACAAACAGCTGAATGTCAATGCCAACATGACGAGCTTATACAATAAAATTGGTTATTTGAGAAAGCTTAATACGCCTAAGAAAAATCAACCGGGAGCCGTGCCACAAAAGGGAGGCAAAACATCGCAAAAAGACAGTGAAAAAGAAAATGTGGCAGCCAACTTTAAAAAAGACTCAGCAGAACCAAAAATCAGCCTGGCTAAAAAAATTATAGATAACACTTTAAAAGTGTTGATGGAAATCAAAAATGCAAGCATCAATTATTCAGAAACCAATGGCACGCTGTTGCCCGGCTATATGCCATCGCCTGTATATTTAGGTCAGGATTGGAACATGATGGCTCCCGGAACCGACTTTGTATTTGGCAGTCAGCGCGATATCAGGGGCGATGCGGTAGCCAACAACTGGCTTTCACGCGATACACTTCTGAATACGCCATTCCTGACAAGCAAAACAACAACCCTTTCTGCAAGAAGCACCATAGAGCCTATTGATGGATTTAGAATAGAACTTACGGCCAACAGGAATGAATCCATGAGAAAAAATGAGTTTTTTAAAGCCGACAGCAATGGCAATTTCTCTTCATATTCTCCTACAGAAACGGGTACTTTCAGCATTTCATACATTACCTGGAATACGGCATGGGCAAAGGAAGACAAGGTGTCTCATGCATCGCCCAATTTCGAAAAGTTTAAAGAATACAGATTAATTATTGCCCAACGATTGGCTGCTGCCAATCCCAATTACAACGGTCAAACTGATGCTGCTACAGGTTATCCCGATGGCTACGGGCCTACATCGCAAGCCGTGTTGATACCCGCATTTTTAGCCGCTTACACAGGCAAAGACGCCGGCATATTCGATTTAAATCCTTTTCCTGTAATACCTATGCCCAACTGGAGAGTAACTTACGATGGGTTGACCAAAATTGAATGGGTTGAAAAATATATAAAAACGGCCCGTCTTTCACATTCTTATCGTTCTACTTATAACGTGGGCTCTTTTGTTTCAAACATTCGCTATAAAGAAGATGCAAGCGGCAACCCAACAGCAAGGGACATTTTGAATAATTATCTTTCTAAAAATGAAATAAATCAAATATCCATTTCCGAACAATACAGTCCGTTGATTAGTCTCGATGTGACTTTGCATAACAGTATAATGGCTAAATTAGAAATTAAGAAAAGCCGTAATCTGGCCATGAGCTTCTCTAACAATCAACTTACTGAAACTACAAGCGATGAGTTTATCATTGGAAGCGGTTACAGAATACCTGATGTTGAATTTTCAATTAAAGCAGGAGGCAAAACCAGAGATTTGAAAAGCGACCTGAATCTAAGAGCCGATTTTTCTATCAGAAAAAACAAAACATCTTTGAGAAAAATGATTGAAAACTTCGACCAGATATCGGCCGGACAACGCATTATCTCTATTAACCTGTCGGCCGACTACATGATAAGCACCAACTTTATGGTGCGCCTGTTTTTCGACAAAATTATCACCGACCCATTTGTGTCGTCTGTTTTCCCCAATGCCAACACCAACGCAGGGTTTAGCCTGAGGTTTACATTGGCACCCTAAGACTCATTTTTAATATTTCTTTTCATTTTATATAAATACTATTATTGAACAGTATTTTTATGTTATTTTGAAAAATATTAGTATATTTATTTTTCAAAAATGATTTGTCGTTTATATTTTATATAAAATGAAAAAAATAATCCTTTCAGCGTTTGTTTTGTGTTCTGTTTTGCTTACTGAATCAGTGTTTGCTCAAGCCCAAAAAAACACAGAAGGCAGCATAGAATTTATTGAAAATAAAAATCAATGGGACGATAAAATACTTTTTAAGTCGGATATTAATTGTGGAGCCGTTTTTCTCGAAAAAAAAGGCATTACATTTCTATTTAAAAATGTTTCAGACTTAATTAAAATACATGGCATAAAGCATAAGCACTCAAAAAACGACAACCATTCTGAAGCATCGGACAATATTGTTAGATGCCATGCCTATAAAATGAATTTTCTCAACACCGGCAGTGAAACAACGGTTGTTGGGTCTGTGCCAAATAAGGGATATTTCAACTATTTTATTGGCAATGATAAAGCCCATTGGGCTTCACGTGTAAAGTCGTTTCAAAAAGTTACCTATAAAAACCTTTATGATTATACAGATTTAATTATTTACAGAAACAATGAAAATCTGAAATATGATATAGTGCTGCATCCCGGCGCTAATCCGCAGGATATTGGTTTTCAGTACGAAGGTGCCGAAAAAACGAGTTTGTTGAATGGCAACCTGGTCATTAAAACTAGCGTGAATGAAGTGACAGAATTAAGCCCTGAAGCCTACCAGATGAATGGTAAGGAAAGGGTTGTCATTCCCTGCCGGTTTAACCTAAAAGACAACTTGTTGTCGTTTGAATTTCCCTCGGGATACGACAACACCAAAGAACTGGTGATTGACCCTGTGCTGGTTTTTTCTACCTATTCGGGGTCTTCTGCCGACAACTGGGGATTTACAGCCACCTTCGACTCTATAGGCAGCGGTTATTCGGGGGGTATTGCCTTCGGATCGGGCTATCCTTCTAGCACTGGTGCTTTTCAAACTACTTTTGGATCGGGCGATTGCGATGTAGCCATTATTAAATACGATTCGGCAGGAACACAGCGCCTGTGGGCCAGCTACCTTGGAGGCAGCAGCAGTGAGCTTCCACACAGTATGATTGTCAATAGTGCCAATGAGTTGCTGGTGTTTGGCACCACAGGCTCATCAAACTTTCCTGTTTCTTACGATGCTTACGACCAGTCTTACAATGGTGGCAACATGCTGACCTACGATGGCATAAGTTTTTTTTCGGGCTCTGACATTTTTATTTCAAAAATTAAATCGGATGGCACACAGCTTATCGCTTCTACTTTTGTAGGTGGGTCGGCCAACGACGGCTTAAACTATCCTTCAGCACTTTGCTTCAACTATGCCGATGGCGCCAGAGGAGAAATAATGGTTGACAACGCGGACAATGTGTACATAGGCTCCACAACCAATTCATCAGATTTTCCTGTTACATCGGGTGGTTTTCAGCAAACATCGGCCGGAGGCCAGGAAGGCGTTGTGTTTAAGATGAATTCTGATCTTACCACAATGCTGTGGGGGTCTTATCTGGGAGGCACTGGCTCTGATGCTGTTTTTGGAATTTGTGTGGATCCTGCTAATACCACTTATGTGACAGGTGGTACCAATTCTCAGGATTTTCCGACCACTCCCGGTGTGCTGAATACTTCTTTTATGGGTGGAACGATCGATGGCTTTATTTCTAAAATAAGTGCCGATGGCAGCAGCTTGGTCAAGTCAACGTATTATGGCTCTGATTCTTACGACCAGTCCTTTTTTATTAATAATGATAATGCTGGCAATGTGGTTATTTTTGGCCAAACCGAGGCCCCTGGCAATACCTTTATTTACAATGCATCATGGGCCACGCCTAATGGCGGACAGTTTATCAGCAAAATAAACCCCGACCTTAACAACCTGATATGGTCAACAGCTTTTGGCAATGGCAATGGCACTCCCGATATTTCTCCTACCGCCTTTCTGGTCGATATTTGCAATTATATTTACTTATCGGGCTGGGGAGGTTCGAGCATTAATGGATTTGGTGGCACAGCCGGTTTGCCTATTACCAATAATGCTTACCAAACAACCACCGACAATAACGACTTTTATTTTCTTGTGATGAACAACGATGCCTCAGCATTGCTTTACGCTTCATATTTTGGAAGTATGCTTTCGGCCGACCATGTAGATGGCGGAACCAGCCGTTTTGATAAAAATGGAAGAATTTACCAGTCGGTATGTGCCGGTTGCGGTGGTGATGACAATTTTCCAACCACACCCGGAGCCTGGTCTCAGACAAACAACAGCACCAACTGCAACAACGCTTTGATTAAATTCAACTTTGAGTTAAATAAAGTAAAATCGGATGCCAACATAGCGCCCAGCGATACCGGATGTGCGCCCCTTTCTGTTAACTTTATTAACAACAGCAATGCGGTAAATTACGTGTGGGATTTTGGCGATGGCACCCAAAGCACACTTGTCAACCCTTCGCACACGTATCCCAACCCCGGTAGCTATGTGGTGTCTCTTATAGCCATTGATTCGATAAAATGCAATATAGCCGATACCGCCTATTTGTTAATTAACAGTATTCCTGTGCCTGTGGTCAACTTGGGGGCGGACCAGAAAATATGCAGAGGGCAAAATGTTGTTTTAGACGCCGGAAATGCCGGCTCGTCTTTCCTTTGGTCTAATGGCGCTGTATCACAAGTTATCAATGTGGCCGATTCAGGCTATTATTGGGTTAAGGTCACCAATGGTCCGTGTGAAACCACTGATACTATGGCTATTGACATTACCGAAGAAATTAAATACACCATACCCAATGTTTTCACCCCCAATGGCGACCTGATAAATGATTTGTTTAAAGTTGAAAGTCCCAGTGAAATATCAGAGTTTAACGGCACTGTCTTTAACCGCTGGGGCAAAAAGGTTTATGAATGGTCCGATGCAACACAGGGTTGGGATGGCAGAATAGACAATGCCTTTGCGGCAGAAGGTGTTTATTATTACATCGTTACTTTTAAAAACGATTGCGGAGAAGTTGAAAATCATGGAACAGTTACTTTAATGAAATAACTTTCTGAACAGTTTATTTCTTTTTAACGCCAGACCATTTTTAGAAAAGCATTACAATTATCAATAATTTTATTGATATATATTCAAATGTATAGATGTGTGGCTTTTATTTTGTAAATTTACATTATAAAATAGGTAAAACCATGATTAAAAAAGCTTTATATTGTTTGTTTCTTGTAATTTTTGTATTGGCTTCTTGCAAAAAAAGCGACAACATCCAAGATGACAACTCCAAACCATTTACATTTACCTCGCTTTCGGTTTCTGATACTGTGGTTACAGTGAGTTCGTTTTTGACTTTAACCGCCGTGGCCGATGGGGATGAGTTAAATTATACCTGGGACTCGAAAGATATAAAAGGCACTGTGTATGGGTCGTTTGTCGGCGGTGGTTCTTCCATTCAGTGGAATGTTTGTCATCCCGACATCTTTAATATTACCTGCACTGTAAAAGACAAATATAATCATTCTGAAAGCAAAACAGTAAAGGTGAGAAGTCATCTCTGATGTATGCGTAATAAAATCGTATTTTTAGGTGTGGCCTTTATGTTATTTGTGCATGCTGTTTTTGCACAATGCTGTTCTATGGGGTCGCCAACAGCAGCTTCTGCCAATATGGGTGTGCTCGGCGAAAAACAAATGCGTATTATTACTTATTACAGACATAATTATCTCGACACTTATTTTGAAGGGAGTCAGGTAAGCATTGGTCCTACATTTCTCACAAAATCATATTATAATTTCGGCGGCTTATCACTGGCCTATGGCATAAGCAAACGAGTTACTGTTGAAACAGATTTCGGATATTTTTTTAACAAAACACAGGTTTTTAATTTTTTAGGCAAAGATTTGATTGCCAATGGATACGGCTTTTCAAACGGGACAATCACCGGCAAATTGGCGGCGTATAAAAACACCGAAAATAATTATGAAGTAACCATAGGCATGGGTCTTAAATTTCCGTTTACCCGACAACCGCTTTATGTAAACGGTGCACGTTTGCCAGTGGAGCTGCAGCCATCTTCAAATGCATTTGGCATTTCATTGCCATTAATTTTTATTAAAGAAATTCCGCAATACAGAATGAGACTAATGCTTCTGAACAAATTTGAAAGAAATTTTGAGAACCCCGAACAATATAAATTCGGAAATTTAATGAGTAATTCGTTGTTTCTGAGTAAGCGCCTGTTTAACAAATCAATGGCATTGATACAATTAAGAAGCGATTATATTTTAAATGACACAAGCAAGGGTATAAAAGCCAATAACACAGGAAGTCATGTGTTGACAATATCTCCCCATTTCAGCTATACTTTAGGAAAAAACTGGCAAATGTCAGCACTGGCCGATTTTCCGTTTTATAAAAAGTACAATGGCAGGCAGCTTTCTTTAAAATACGCAATTGTTCTGAGTTTAACCAAAACTCTGGATTTGTAAAATGCCTTTTATTGCATTTTTTCTTTTATATTTTTAACCTGTCCAAACAGATTTTTCAGTCCATTGGTTTTGCCGCTCAACTGAAGTCCAACAGGCAGATTAATACTTGTATTGGTAACAGGTAATGTAATGGTTGGTAAGCCGGTAAAGGTCCAGGGCAGGTTCATCAGCGGGCTGCCTGTTGAGGTTAATCCTTGTAGTGGCAATGTTAATGTGGCAGGACTAATCCATACATTTATACCCTCTTTTTCCATTGTTTCACTGACCTGATCAATAATGACTTGTCTGAAGTTCAATATTTCATTTACGAGCTCAGGTGTTACTTTTAGCCCTTCCTCTATTAACTGTACTGAATGAGGACTGTACATGTTGGCATATTGGGCATACCACTCTTTATGGGTGTCTGCAAATTCCTTGGCCGCCAGTTGTTTGTGAAGCACATTTATTTTTTCAATATCGCTAAAAATTGAAGTTCTGACGATTTTATATCCAAAGTTTTCTAATTCAACAACAGTTAAATGAAAATAATCGAAAATATTTGAGTCAGCTTGCGTAACAAACTGATACGCTGGAATACCTATTGTAATTTCATTAACATCTTCATTGCCCAATTTATTCCACTCTTCACAAAAGAGAGACCCGATAAGCCCTGCCCCATCTAAATCGTGGGAGAAATAACCCACATGATCGAGGGTGGGAGAGAAGGGAATAATACCATCGGCAGATATGCTCTTGGTGGTAGGTTTCACACCAATTACACCACAGTAAGCTGCAGGACGTGATATGGAGCCAATAGTCTGGGTGCCGAAAGCCAAGGGTGTAAGCCCTGCAGCTACCGATGCGGCAGAACCACTGCTTGAACCTCCCGGGGTGAAATCAATATTGTTGGGGTTTTTAGTAGGACCGGGTTGAAAATAGGCAAACTCTGTTGTTACTGTTTTTCCCAGAATTAATGCGCCCTTTTCTTTCAACTGTGTGACAATTGTCGCTTCCTTGCCTTCAAAGAGAACAGGGGGTAATTTAGACCCACAACCCGTTTCAAAACCATCCACCCTGAAAATGTCCTTTATACCCACCGGCAGCCCGAACAAGGGGGGGCGTTGCTGTGGGTCGGGGTATTGAGCAAGTAAAGCCTGGGCTTCTTTGAGCAAACGCTCTCTTCTGCCGGCTTCCGGGATTAAGGATAGAATGTAAGGCTCAACAGCATCAATTCTGTCGCACAAGTCATTTATAAATGTAATAAGGGATAATTCACCGGTTTTGAGGGCGTTAAGGGTGGTTGATAATTCAATTTTTTTGAAATACATGTTGTCTGTTGTTTTTGAAAATATAAAGGTAATACATGTATTGGAAAAGAAAAGGAGTATTTATTGAAATTGCCACAGATTCACAGATTAATTTTAAAAAAACAAATTAGCACAGATTACTAAAATATGTAGCCACAGATTTACAGATTATAAAGCAATAAAAAATTTATTCAAATTTTCAAATTCGCTTTGCGAATTAATATCTGTGTAATCTGTGGCAGTATTCCGAAATATTTCCATTCAATCTGAGAGTCAGCCTGTCGATAGTGGAGCAATATATATTGTGACGCTGTAGAAGTGAGTGATGATAGCGAATTGTTCTGTTTTTTTTAATAGCATTATCATCTAAAGAAAATTCTTAAAATAATAAAAATTTCGAATACACACTGCAATTTGTAACGAAAACTTAGAGATTAGAGAAGCATCAATTGTTTATTCCTTCACTACTTTCCTGTAATTCCACACTTTATCATTACCAATCTTTAACAAATATACACCCTTTGCATAGTCAGTCATTCTGACAACCACTTTCTCCCTGAGTTTTCCCTTATGAACAACCTGTCCCAGAGAATTATACAGTTCATAGGTGTATTGATCGGCATTTCCCTTAAATTCAATAACCAGTTCCTGAGACACAGGATTAGGATAAACTAAAATCTCTGTACCGTCGAAATTCCCATCCAATCCGGTTGATACACTAATTGTGTTAGAGGTATCGGAACTGCACCCGTTAATTGTTACAATACAAAAGTAATTACCATTACCGGGTACAATATAATATTGATTTGTAGCACCACTGACAGGGCCATTATTATTATACCACTGATTCCCTGTGGCCGCATCTGAAAGCAGTGTGCTCCCGTTAATTGTTATGACAGGAGTTTCGGGTTTTTCGTTAACAGTCACTACCAAAGTGGAAGGGAAACCGCTTCCACAGGCATTCTGCCCCCAAACAGACACAATACCTGACACAGAGGTTGTATCATAATATACAGTAATGGCGGTGGTTGTGCTGCTGCCATTAACGCCTGCAGGTAACGACCAGATGTATTCTGTGGCATTATCAATGGATGAAATGCTGTAAATCACAGAATCACCGGCCTGACAAACGCTTGAAGGACCACTGATAATACCTGCACTGTCGGGCAATGGACTTACAATTACAGGAAAAGATGAACTGGCACCGTCCCCACAGAGATTTATTCCATAAACATTTATATTACCTGATACTGCATTGGTGTCAAAGAAAAGTGTTATGGTATTTGTAGTACTGCTCCCGGTATATCCAAAGGGCAAATCCCAGTAATAGGAGTCTGCATCAGGAATAACAGGCACAGAGTATATTACAGAGCCCTGTCCCTGACAGACAGAAGCCGGCCCGGTAATAGTGCCCGCATTACCGGGCAAAGGATTGACGGTTACTGAAAGCGAAGAAGACACACCAGCACCGCAGGCGTTAACACCATATACCGAAATTATGCCCGAAGGCGCGCTGTTGCTGTACTCCACAGTTATGCTGTCTGTTGTACTTGATCCTGAAGCTCCTGTGGGTAAAACCCAAGTATAGGAATCAGTATGGCCGATGGCGGGCACAGTGTAAACCACCGATTTTTGTCCCTGACATACCGATATGCTGCCCACTATTTGCCCGGCTGTATCAGGCAAAGGATCTACTATCACTTCATAAGATGACGAAATACCGTTTCCGCAGGCATTGGTGCCCATTACTTGAATATTGCCGGTATTTGCCCCTGCTCCGAAGTCAACAGTAATGCTGTTGGTATTACTGATACCTGTAACACCTGCAGGCAATATCCAGTTATAAGTCAGTGCATTATCAATGAGAGGAACATTATACGTCACTGCGTTTGTACCCTGACAAACAGTATCACTTCCGGAAATGGTGCCAGCAGTATCAGGTAAGAGATTAACTGCAATGTTAAGTGTAGCCATTCCACCCTCTCCACAGCTGTTCTGTCCTTTAACAGTAATGACACCTGCAATAGCTGTTGTATTGTAATTAACTGTTATACTGTTTGTGTTGCTGTTGCCGCTTGCACCTGTGGGTAATGTCCATAAATAAGATGATGCATTGGCAATGACAGGCACGTTGTAAATTACACCATTCTGTCCCTGACATACTGTGTCGTCTCCAGTAATGATTCCTGCATTTTCAGGTAAAGGATTGACCGTTACAGGCAGTGTGGCGATCGTTCCATCACCGCAGGCATTGTGCCCCTCAACAGTAATATTCCCCGAAACAGCTGATGTGCCATAATCCACAGATATGCTGTTGGTGGCGCTGGTGCCTGTTGCGCCTGTAGGTAAAGTCCAGATGTAGGACGTGGCATTTGTTGTAGTTGGTACAGTATAAGTTACCGCGCTCTGTCCCTGACACACAGTAGTGCTTCCCGTAATACTTCCGGCACTTACCGGCAAAGGATTGACAGTTATAACCAAAGAAGCAATAGTGCCATCACCGCATGCATTGTGTCCTTTCACTGTGACATTGCCCGAAGCCGCTGTTGTGCCATAATCGATAGTTATACTGTTGGTGGCATTGGCGCCGGTTGCCCCTGTAGGCAAAGTCCATATATAGGAAGTGGCATTTGTAATCGTTGGCACTGTGTAGGTTACAGCACTCTGGCCCTGACAAACCGTAGTGCTTCCCGTAATAGTTCCGGCACTAAGCGGCAATGGGTTGACAGTAACAGCCAGTGTGGCGGCTGTGCCATCTCCACAGGAGTTATGGCCCTTCACGATAATATTGCCCGAAACCGCTGTTGTGCCGTAATCAACAGTAATACTGTTCGTAGTACTGACACCTGTTGCGCCTGTGGGCAAGGTCCAGATGTAAGATGTGGCATTTGTAATCGTTGGCAGAGTATAAATCACTGTATTCTCTCCCTGACAAACAGTAATATTGCCCGTAATAGTACCGGCACTTTCCGGCAGGGGGTTGACCGTTACAGCCAGTGTAGAGATTGTGCCATCACCGCAATTGTTATGGCCTTTCACAGTTATATTGCCAGAAACTGCTGACGTACCATAATCCACAGTTATGCTGTTGGTCGTGCTGCTGCCTGTTGCGCCATTGGGCAACACCCATATATAGGAATCCGCATTGCTTATAAGCGGGACGGAATATGTAACAGATGTTTGTCCCTGACACACTGTAGTACTTCCGGAAATTCCTCCTGCAGCAGAAGGCAAAGGATTCACCGTGATGGAAAGCGCAGATGCAATGCCATCACCACAGTTGTTGTGTCCTATAACGGTTATCGCGCTGCTGGCGGCAGATGTGCTGTAATTTATGGTAATAGTGTTTGTATTGCTGGTGCCATTTGCTCCCGATGGCAAAGACCAGATATAAGTACCGGCATTTGCAATTGTGGGTACTGTGTAAATAACAGTGTTTTGACCCTGACATACCGTAGTATTTCCTGAAATGACTCCTGCATTGGCAGGCAAAGGATTGACAGAAATCGGTAACAGAGATTCTGTGCCATCACCACAGGTGTTGTGCCCTTTAACGGTAATATTACCCGACATTGCTGTCGTGCCATAACTAACTGTAATACTGTTGGTGGTACTGGTGCCTGTAACACCTGAGGGTAACGTCCAGATATAGGATGTGGCATTGGTTATTGCTGGTACTGTATAAGTTAACGCACTCTGCCCCTGACATACAGTTGTATTGCCTGAAATAGTCCCGGCACTTAAAGGCAGAGGATTTACCGTTATGGTCTGCGTAGAGGCGACACCATCGCCGCAGGCATTGTGGCCTAAAACGGTGATATTACTTGTGGTGGCAACGGTACTGTAAGTTACAGTAATGCTGTTTGTGGTGCTTGTACCACTGGCACCCGAAGGTAAAGCCCATATATATGTTGAAGCATTGGCAATGACAGGAACGGTATAAGTAACTGAACTTTGTCCCTGACATACCGTTGTACTTCCTGAAATGCTTCCTGCATTGGCAGGCAAAGGATTGACAGTTACAACCAGTGTGGCTTCTGTACCATCGCCACAACTATTATGTCCTTTTGCAGTGATATTGCCTGATACTGCTGTCGTACCATAATCCACGGTTATACTATTGGTCGTGCTGGTACCTGTTGCCCCTGTGGGCAATGTCCAGATATAAGAAGTTGCATTTGTAATAGCAGGCACAGTGTAAGTTACAGCACTCTGTCCCTGACACACCGTAGTGCTGCCCGTAATAGTGCCTGCACTCAGTGGCAGAGGATTGACAGTTATAGCCAGTGTGCCCACAGTGCCATCACCGCAACTGTTGTGTCCTTTTACTGTGATATTGCCTGATACTGCTGTCGTACCATAATCCACGGTTATGCTATTGGTCGTGCTGGTACCTGTTGCCCCTGTGGGCAATGTCCAGATATAAGAAGTTGCATTTGTAATAGCAGGCACAGTGTAAGTTACAGCACTCTGTCCCTGACACACCGTAGTGCTGCC
>Ga0172370_10000174_pt1 | contig 92936 bp, 84 predicted proteins | sample LakKiv5m_FD_114538 | JGI IMG/M metagenome (GOLD analysis project Ga0172370, IMG submission 114538) | Freshwater microbial communities from Kabuno Bay, South-Kivu, Congo - kab_022012_11.5m | ecosystem: Environmental > Aquatic > Freshwater > Lake | place: Democratic Republic of the Congo...
AGCTCATTTTTAATTTTGGTGCCGTAAGTTATATGATCGGGAAAGGGAAATTCCACACCCAATTCTTCGTGTCGGGTTTTAGATTTGGCAAAAACCGCTTTCATCCATTCTTCGGTCAAAGTGTAATGTTGCTCCACATCTTCGCGTTTGGGATGAACCATTTTCAAAGCCGTAATTTTCAAACCGACCGCTTCCAATCGTCCAATAATTTGGCCGATCAATCCTCGCTGCACGCCATCGGGCTTAATTAACAACAAGGTTCTTTCGTTCATTGATTTGGACATAAAAATTTAAATTAGTTACTAAATCAGAATAATATTTTTTCAAGTGATAATCAATATTGACAAAAAATAATATTTATTATTTAATGATTATCAATAAATAATTTTCTGTTCTTTAATTTAAGGATGGCGATGATTCTCGCGGAAATAACAATCCAAACTAAACAAAAATTTTACGCCTATCAAACCAAGTTGATAGTTGGCGCTTTAAATCAGGAGATAATTTTCAATCAAATAGAAAAAGAAATGTTGGGTTATGGCGGTTATGAACTTTTTCTATTTTACCCGAACGACCAAATCGTTTCGGTTAAAATAAACGAAGTTGAGCATCTGCCGAACTTGTCCTCGCTGCCCAAATTTAAAATAATCAACGGTAGCGACAATGAAATTACATTATTGGGAAGCATTTTCCTGGGATAAAAATTAACAGACCGGCAACCGGTCTGTTTTAATTTTCCACTCGCGTTAAGGTTTGACCGTCGGTCACCAAAGTAACGGTTCCCAGCTGATCCGTGCGCAAAATAATCACGCCGGCGCGCGCCAGACGCCGCAAAACACGCTCATGAGGATGGCCAAAATCATTGTTGGCGCCAACCGAAATCACGGCCAATTGGGGCTTGACGGCTTTCAGCCAGGCCTGACCGGTGGCGCTGGTTGAACCGTGATGCCCGACTTTCAACACTTGCGCCCGCGCGTCTGTGCCCTGGTTCAACAAGGCCTCCTCCACCGGAGTTTCAGCATCGCCCATCAATAAAAAGCGGATCTGGCCGTAACTTAGCAACAAAACGACGGAACTATTGTTCAAATTATTCACCGCTTGATCCTCCAAACTGTTGGCGGGGCTTAAAACGCGCCAGCTGACACCGTCGCCGCTGTCATAAACCTGGCCGGCCATGGCCACTGTCAGGGGGATACGTCGTTCCTTGATGTTGTTTTGCCAATAATCATAAGCGCCATTATCGGCCGCGACCAGGGTGGCCACCACTTGGCCGATGGTCAGGCGATCAAACAAAGCGTTTAAGCCCGACAGATGATCGTCGTGCGGATGAGTCAAAACTTCATAATCCAGACGCTGCTGCCAATCGGGCAAAGCGTTTAAGGCCGCCAGTAATTTTTCCCCGCTGTCGCCGCCGTCAATCAGCATTTGCCGACCGCCCGGCGTCTCGACGGCAATGGCATCGCCCTGCCCCACATCCAAAAAACTGACTCTAAGCAAAGCGGTGGAGGCCCGACTGACGGCCGGCGCCGAAATCAAGTGAGCGGATTGTCGTTGCCACCACCATAGCGTCGTCACCGCGACCAGCAACAACGAAATTAAAAAAAATCTTTTTTTCACGCCTCCTTGTTTATGTAATAAAAAAAATGGATCTTGCCCGGCAAATATCGCGCCGCTGTCATTCCGGCCCGAGCACCGGAATCCGGAGTTAAAACAAATTAACGCATCTGTCATTCCGGCCCGAGCACCGGAATCCGGAGTTAAAACAAATTAACGAAAAAATCAGCTAATGCTTGTTTATCAAAAACAAAACCAGGACCCCGGCTGCGGCCGGGGTGACCTAAAAATTTTTTTAATTTTACAATCGCTTAACTTACCATACTTAACGGGTTTTCCAGAGGATGACATCATGATTGGCTGAGCAAGACCCATTTAAAATTATTTTCAAATAAACACACCTTGAAAAAGGTGTGTTTTAAGCTATGATAAATTTTTTAATTCGGCCAACAATTCATCTTTGAGCTGCACTCCGACCAGGCGTTTGGCTTCTTGGCCGTCTTTAAAAATAATCAAGGTCGGGATGCTCATGACGCCGTAAGTTTGCGCCACTTGCATGGCTTCTTCGGTGTTCAGTTTGCCGACCACCGCCGTGTCGCCGGCGGCCGCGGCCACCTCCTCGATAATCGGCGCCTGCATTTGGCAGGGGCCGCACCAGGTGGCGAAAAAATCCACCAGCACCGGCTTGGTCTTGGAGGCCTCCAGGACCTCGCCGGCAAAATTATCATTGGTAAAATGCTTTAACATAAAAAACAATTAAATTATTTAACGGTTTATTTCTTGGATAGCTCTTCCAGCAAACGCCGGATTTTCAGGGCCTCGCCGCGATTTTTCAACTTGGCCGAACAATGCAAAACATCGCTGGCGATCAATTTTGACGACAATACTTCCAGGGCCGATTTGGCGGCTCTCAGCTGAATCAAAATAGTCAAACAGTCCCGGCCCTCGTCAATCATGCGATTGACGCCGTTTAACTGGCCGATAATATTATTGATTAGTTGTCGCGGCGTTTTCATAAACACAACATAACACACACCTCTGGGGGGTGTCAAGGAGACTTATAAAAAACCGCGGTTGCTTAAAACCGCGGTCATACTTTAAAAAACTGTTTATAAAATTCTTTCAGCGAATTTGGCCAGGTCCGACCTGACCGACTCGTTGAAGGTGGTGGCGCCCACCAAATGGGCGTAACCGGCCAGTTCTGGATCGGAGATTGGTCCGGTTAATTTTTCCATGGCATAGGTTAAACCGCTGGAATGACGGTCCAGATACCTGGTATCAATTTGACTGGTATCCCCAATGATAACCATTTTGGTGCCAATGCCGGCCCTGGTAATAATGGCCTACACCTGGTAGGGAGTCAGGTTTTGCGCCTCATCCACAATCAAAAAGGTTTTGCGCAAACTTTGTCCACGGATGTAATCCAATGACTCCGGAATCACATCCTTGCTGCCGTCTTCCGACTTATCGTTGCCGCTCAGGTGCTTGGCCAAATCCCTGACGGAATGCTTGTCTTTTGTTTCTTTGATTTCGGCCAATGCCTGAAAAATAGGTTTGAGCCACGGCTCCATCTTTTTATTGATGTTGCCTGGCAAAAAACCCATCTTATCTTCACCTTCCAGGTGAATTAAGGGTCTCGTGACGATTATTCTGTCGAATTTGCGCCTTTGTTCCAGCGCCGCCGCCACCGATAATAAAGTTTTGCCGGTTCCGGCTCCTCCCTGCAAAAACACCAGCTTAATGGAATCATCCAGCAGCTGATACAGGGCCAGCATCTGGGCCCAATTGGGCCAATTAGGTCCGTTGCCGTTGGGCGAATAGGCGGCGATGCCGAAAGCGTCAATGGTTTTATCAATAATGATCAACCTGTCACTTTTAAGAATCGCCGCAAAAGATTCGAAAAAACCATCCTGGTTTTTGCTGGGGGCCGACCATAAGTCGCCATTCCAGTGACTGTAGCAAACCACACCACCGTTGGGCTTGATGCCAGCGACGGTTTCCAGATCTCTTTTGTTTAGCTCCTCCGGGTAAAAAAAATATTCGTTAATACCCCGACCCCGTCCTCTGTCCGCGTTGTTTTTTATGATTTTAACAGGAACATTTATCCTTGGCAAACCACCAATGTTTTTTCTTATCTCGGACACTTGATCGTAGTAATAATCCTCCACAATCAAACCCTTGACCGCAAGATATTCCTTGGCCAGAATCCTGGCCATTTTATCCCTGGACAAAAATTTCATTTTGGCAAAATTCCCGTCCTCGGTCTTAATAATGTGATTTACCGCGGCCAGAATCTGATGATCCGGCTGATCGCGACTTAAACCGTCCAAATCAGACCACAACTCGGTTCTGACAATCTTAATATTTGAGGTATTGTCAAAAATTTCTTTCTCCAATCTTTTTATGGCCTCCCGAGCATCAATACCGACACCCGGACGATTTTTTAAAGCGTCCAATTCCATTAACACTTTTAGAGGAACTAAAAGTATGTTATTGCCCTCCCTTAAAATATCTATAGCGACCGGATCATGAATTAAAACATTGGTGTCAACCATAATGGCGTTACCCTTGGATTTTTTGACACTCACTGTTTTAACGGATACTGATTTAGTGGCCGTCGGCAAAATATTTTTGGGCAAGCCTTTGGGCAAGCCATGGTCATGGTGATTATTAAGCTTTTTAATCAGCCGCTCTCCCATTTTTTTGCGGTTATCCGCCATTGCATCCTCCTGTATATTGTTAAAAAACTATCTGTTCTTAAACTAACAGTTCGGCCTTGAAAAATCAATGTATCTGATTTGACAAAGACCGATGTCTTTGCTATGATAAAAATCAATCTAAACTACTAAAAAAATAAAGAACAATTATGGCACACAAGAAAGCTGGTGGCTCCACCAGGTTGGGCCGCGACAGCGCCGGGCAACGGTTGGGCGTCAAAGTTAATCATGGCGCCGCGGTCAAAGCCGGACAAATCATCATCAGACAACGCGGCACCAAATACCAGCCGGGCGTTAATATGGCCCGCGGCAAAGACGACACTCTCTACGCCAAACAGGCCGGCACCGTGGCTTATTCCCGTAAAAAACTGATTAAATACGACGGTCGCAAAAAAATTAACACCGTAGTCAGCGTCGTCACAGCTTAAATAACCAAAAACACCTCCCAAATCAGGAGGTGTTTTATAACCGTAACTAATGACGACACTTTTTGATAAATTCCACAAACAAGGGATGGGGGTCAAGGGGACGGGAAATATATTCGGGATGAAACTGCGTGCCGATAAAAAAGGGATGGTCGGTAATTTCAACGGCCTCGACAATCAGGCCGTCCGGCGAAGTGCCGGCGACAGTCAAACCTTTGGCCGTCAACATCTCCCGATATTCATTATTAAATTCATAACGATGACGATGTCGTTCCGACACCACTTTGACATCGTTTTTCAAAGCGGCGTAAGCCGCGGCTAAATGCGTGCCGGGCACGATTTGACATGGCCAACCGCCTAAACGAATGGTGCCGCCGTAACCTCGCTTGGCAATCAATTCTTTTTGTTCGGGCATGATGTGAATCACCGGATACGGCGTGGCCGGATCGGCTTCCTCGGTGTTGGCCAGCGCCAGACCGGCCACGTTTCTGGCGAATTCAATCACGGCCATTTGCATGCCGTAACACAAGCCGAGATACGGCACCCGCTGTTCGCGACAAAATTGAATGGTTTTAATTTTACCCTCGGCGCCACGCGAACCCCAGCCCTGAGGCACGATAATACCGTCATAACCCCTTAAAGATTCCACGCCGTCTTTTTCAATATCCTCGGCCGACAGCCAGGCCATTTCCACCTTAACGCCATTAGCCAGGCCGGCGTGTTTAACCGCCTCTATCACCGAGATGTAAGAATCACGCAAACAAAAATCGCCGGTGGCAAAATACTTGCCGACGATACCGATTTTAACCAAACCGGTGGCGTTTTTGGCTCTGTCCACCATGGCTCGCCATTCCACCAAGTCTTTTTGGCGCGCCTCCAAACCGAATTTTTGTAGAATACGATCGCCCAGATTATCTTTTTCAAAATTAATCGGCACTTCATAGATGCTCTCAATGTCCGGCGCCGCGATGACGTCCTCTTTGGCCACATTGCAAAAAATTGATAACTTTTTGCGGCGCGGTTCGTCCACCGGCACATCGGCCCGGGCAATGATAAAGTCGGGCTGGATGCCGGCGCCGTTTAAAGCGCGGACCGCATGCTGAGTCGGCTTAGTTTTCATTTCGCCGATGCGGGAAGGAATGGGCAGATAGCTGACCATGACGAACAGAACATCCTCGGGATGTTCCCAGCGCAAATAACGCGCCGCTTCCAAAAACAGCAAATTCTCATATTCGCCCACCGTGCCGCCGATTTCGATAACCATGATCTCGGCCTTGGTTTTCTCGACGGCGGCCTCAATCCGACGACGGATCTCTTCCGGCACATGCGGCACCACCTGCACGCACTTGCCCCCGTATTCCAGGTTGCGTTCCCTGGCAATAACCGTCTGATAAACGCGACCGGTGGTCATGTAATTTTCCCGATAAATATTTTCGTTTAAAAATCTTTCATAGTTGCCGATGTCCTGATCAGTTTCGTCGCCGTCCTCGGTCACGAAAACTTCGCCGTGCTCAATCGGATTCATGGTGCCGGCATCCACATTGATATAAGGATCGACCTTGATGCAACTGATTTTAAAGCCCTTGCTTTTCAAAATTCTGGCGATGGAAGCCACGGTCACGCCCTTGCCGACGCCCGACATCACGCCGCCGACCACAAAAATATACTTGGTGGAATTAGTCTGTTTGGGGTCTGTCATAAGGTATAAAAATTAATTAGAGCTGGTTACAAAACTGTTTTGTAACGAAATTTAGGACTTTTCGGTCAAGACGAGGAAAACCAGTCATAATGATTTGAGGTGTAGCCACCCGCTACGGTGAAAATCATTTGGCGCGGTTTGACGAGGTATTGGCCGCAAAGAACAAATCGCCGTTAAAACAATTTTGTAACCATCTCTCAGAATCTCATCAACAGGTTGCTATACCAGCTCACCAGGTGCTGCCCCCACCAGAGGGTGATTAAGGCGGCGGGCGCCAAAAAAGCGCCGAAAGGCACGGCCGATTTCATTTTCTTTTTACGAACCGCGACCAAAGCCAAACCGACCACCGCTCCGCCGATATAGGAGATCATCAAAGCGACTAAAATATGCGGCCAGCCAAGCAATACTCCCAAAAGCGCCCCCAATCGGATATCGCCGCCGCCCACCCAGCGGCCGCCGGACGCCACGTACTGCCAGGCGAACCAGCCGCTGCCCACTATGGCCGCCGACACCAGATGAATCCAGGGTATTCCCAGCCACAAATTAAAACCCAACAAAACAATAATGCCGGGAATGGTCAACTCATCGGCCACCACATACCACTTTAAATCCATTAAAAAAACCGATGTCAACACCACTATGGCCAACCAGTCCCTTATTAGAAGCAACCACTGACCGCGACTTAACATTGATAAATCCGCCGATCCGAAATTGTGCCACCAAGCAAGCGCGAACAACAGAGCCGTCGCCAGTTCCGTCAGCCAATACTGGTGAGCGATCGGTTTATGACAATGGCGGCAATGTCCGCCCAGACTGACGAAACTCAACAAAGGCACATTATCAAACCAGGCAATGGCATGATGACATTGGGGGCAGGCCGAACGTCCCCCTAATTTTTGTCCCTTAATCAGACGCCACACCAGACAGTTTAAAAAACTGCCCAGGCAAGCGCCCAGGACAAAAACAAAAACCAAAGAAATGATGTTCATAATTCCATTATACAAGATTAGCCGCAAAAGAAAAGAGACGAAAAGCTTATGTTCATCGCCGTTACCGACTAAACCAATTATATTTGATAATAAACCAAATGGCGGCCAAACCGTCTCGCCAGTTGATTTTTTTGCCTTCGGCGTAAGTGCGGCCGTGATAAGCGATCCCCACCTCGTAAATTCTCCAGTGGCCGCGGGCCAGGCGGGCCGTCAACTCCGGTTCAATGCCGAAACGTTTGGCGGTCAATTTATTTTTAAAACTGTCCGCCGCCTCGCGACAAAAAACTTTATAGCAAGTTTCCATGTCGGTTAAATTCAAGTCGGTCAGGGCATTGGACAAAGTGGTTAAAAAACGATTGGCTAAATAATGCCAAAAAAACAGCACGCGCTTGGCTTCCGAACCGACAAAACGCGAGCCGAAAACCACATCGGCCCGACCGGCCAAAATCGGCGCCAACAATTTGGAATATTCGTCGGGGTCGTATTCCAAATCGGCGTCCTGAATCAGTATAATTTCGCCCGTGGCCGCTAAGAGGCCGCTCTTGACCGCCGCGCCCTTGCCCTGATTGCGGCTGTGCAAAACTGTTTTGATACCCTGGCCCGCCAGTTTAATCAAAATAGACCGCGAGTTGTCGGTGGAACCGTCGTCCACCAGCACCAGTTCACGCGTCAGATTCTCCGCCAGAGGCGCGGCCAAAACACGACGCACCAATTCTTCCAAAGTGGCTTCCTCGTTATAAACGGGGATGATAATTGATAACAACATAAAATTTTTAATCGGGGTGAATCTTTAACTTAAAAGTCCAGCGGTTGTTGATTTGATAATTCCAAAAAGCCACGACGACAGAAATTACAACTTTAACCGCCAAATAATGACCGCCTAAACGCAAACCCAGCCATAACAGACCGGTGTTAATCAATAAGCCGATCACCGAAGTGACGACAAATTTAATAAATTGCCTGTGATAATCCAAACCGGTATCGCGCCAAGTCCAAAACTTGTTCCAACAAAAATTATTAATCACCGCCGCGCTAAAAGATACGATATTGGCCAAAAGTGGCGACCAATGAAAAACTTCCACCAATAAAGCCAATAAACCGAAATCAATGGCCGCGCCCAAACAGCCGACAAAAATGAATTTAACCACTTTTCTGTTTTTAAATAAAGTTTTGTTTTGCCTGATTTTGGCCGTCAACCAAAACGGCAAGGTTGGTTCAATCTCGCCGATTGTTTCAACCGCTTCTCTTCTTAAGAATTTACTATCAAAAGTCAAAGCGGTCAAGATCAGGGCCGCCGGAAAAAAAGTCAGGCTGTTGCGTAAAATCACCGTACCGTCCAAGGCGAAAACATAGGATTTGGTAAAAATATACACTGCCAAAAAAGCCAGCCCAACCGCAGCCAGCCACAACCATGACAGCGCCAATAATCGGCTTAATCGCAGGGCGCGCCAATTGAAAATTAAAATTATCAATAAAATCGACCAAAAAATATTAAAACCGCCGTAGGCAAACCAAAATTTAAAAAGATAACCCGCTGTTTCAGGATGCCACACCCAGCCGCTATCGGTGTTTTGCACGCCCAAATGATTAACCAATTTAAATATCCACCACCAACCGGACATCATAACCAAGCCTAAAACATACCAACCAAATCGGGCTAAACGCCGTCTTAAAGACAAATTTTTAACAATCAGCCAAACTAGGCCAAAACTGGCCAAAACATAGAAAATCCCCTCATTTTTAGTTAAAGTGGCCAAGCCGCCAAAAATACCGGCCAAGATCCAGAAGGCCCTGGTAGGCCTCTGACAGGCCCCCAAAAGCGTAATTAAGACCATAGCCGACATGCAAGCCAGGGGCAGGTCGCCGTAAGGGCTAAAACCGTGATATGCCAGCAATTCAGCCGAAGCCGCCATAAAAGTAAATAATAAGGCGTTAGAACGAGCTGTCTGACGGCGCAAAAAATCATAAATCACAAGCAATGTCGACACATAAAAACCCCAAGCCAACAAATTATTGGCTATTTCGCTAAAACCGCCCAGCCATAAACCTGACCAAACAAACGACAATGTCACATTCCAAGGATACTGCGGCGAGGGCCAGCTAAGCCAATAGCCGGCCTGGTTCGCAACAAAAGACAAATGGCCGTAATTTAACAGCATCTTGGCTTTAAGCGACCAATTAACCAAACTGTCCCAAACAACCAAAGGCTGGATTAAGGCGTTGGCCAAAATCAGAGCAACAAACAAAATAATTAAACTCAACAATAATTGCTCTCTTTTCGGCCAACTTTTAAAATTAATAATAATTGACAGCCAGTTTTTCCAGGCAACCGGCCACTGCCGCCATAATTTTGGTTTGATGAACAGATAAGTTATCGACAAAACAACGGCTTCGGCCGCCATCAACCAAATCAGCCATACGCCCAAAGACAGCCTCAACCAAAACAAGGCGATAAACATTTGGCCGGTGACCAAGCCCCAACCCAAAACATAGGCATAGGCCCAAGTATTCAATCGACCTTGAATTAAATTGGCAAAAAATAATTTTATCAGCAAATAACCGGGCCAAATCATCAAGGCCAAACCCGCCATAATTTTAATAATCATCATTTGGTTCGTTTTAATAAAAAAATTCCCTTGTCCAACGTTTCGGGCGCCTCAAAACCGCCCAAATCAACAGGCGGACTGTTCTTATCAACGATTCTTAAAATATGGCCGTTGTTATAGCTGATATTTTCTTGGGGCAGGTATAAAAATAAATAATCAGCCGTCTGACAATCGGCCGACGAACCGTACCAATCATACAAACCGTATTGCAAAAACGGCAAAGCCAGACTGTTGGTCAAATAACACAAGCTGACACCGCGGCCGATTTTGGCTTTGACCGCTTCAATAGTTGGATAAATTTGGCAGATAACTCCGCCCAGCTTCTGATTTTCGTCAATTTGACACAAACGCGCTTGTTGTCTGGCCGACAGCGAATGATCAACTGCCTTGGCCGTCACCGACCAAAACGAGGCAAAACTAAAAACGGCGGCCCAAGCCAAAGGCAACCAAAAAATCAGCATCAACCACCAAGCCTTGACTAAAAATTGCTGTTTATGACGGCCTTGTTGCAAATGATAAACATATAAAGCCGCCCAGACAATTGCCAGTAAAACAGACAAGACCACAACCGCATTCCAACCGTTCCAAGTCGGCGACAGGAAAAAATTGATAGAGGAAAATCTTTCCAGCTGGATAAAATTGGACATAGTTAGTATTGAGCGATTGCCTCATCAAATAATTTTAAATATTTATCGGCCATAATTTTCAGAGTGAACTTCTGCTTAATCAGCTCCTGATTGACGGCCGCCAACCTGTCTTTATCAGTTTGCCTAAAATTCAAAACATAATGAAGCCCTCGCGCCAAATCTTGATTGTCTAAATATTTAGCTACATAACCGTTGACCCGATGCTTAATGACTTCGCCCATAATACCGACGGCAAAACCGACCACCGGCAAACCGGCAGCCAGGGCTTCAATCACCACCAAGGCGAAACTTTCGGCCGGCGAAGTCAGCAAAAAAGCGTCAGCGGCTTTGAAATAATCAGCCATCAAAGCTTCGTCGGCGACATAATTAACAAAACGCAGATTGGCTCTCGTTGATGCGTTTGCTTGGCCGCCAACGCATAAAAATAAAACGTCCGGCCGCTCGGCAAAATTTTTAATAACTTCCCGGGCGCCAGACCAGCCTTTCCATAAATTATTTTTACCGCCGTTGGCCGCGAATAAAACGATTTTTTTGTCCAAAGGCAAACCCAATTTTTGTCGCAGAGCGGTTTTGTCCGACGGCGTAAATAAATCCGTGTTGATGCCGTGATGAATTAAAGTTAGCGATTGCGACGCCAAAATGGTGCCGGCTAATTTATTTTTCAGCCATAATGACGGCGCCACCAAATTTATTTGCCAATCTTGATATAATTTCTCTTTGCGGCGGCGCAAATAAAACTGATTAAAATATTTCACAATTGACTTGCTGGAAGTTATGGCGCAACCATAAAAACCGCGCCTTAATTTTTTACCCGGAGCTTGCGAACAATACGGCGTCACCGCCCATAAATCGTGCAGAGCCCAAACCACCGGTTTTAAGCGGCTCATTTTGACCAAAGTTTTCAAATTAAAATAATGGCCGTGCAAATTATGGCACAAAACAATTTCGGCTTGTTTAAACTGCTCAGTGCCTATAATATAGTCCGTTTGAAATAAATCGATGTCCGTGCCCAGCAAATGCGACAAATAAAAACGCCAACGCGAACGAGGGATAGCAAAAACATTTGCATCAGCAGATTGTTTGTCGCCGACAAAAAAATTGACGGTGTGGCCTTGTTGCGCCAGTTCGTTTTTCAAGTTCCAAGCGACTGCGGCTGCGCCGCCGATTTTATCAGCCTTATTAATCATTAAAATATTCATATTTATCTCTTCAAAATTTTTTTAATTTTTTTCAGCCACGGATTTTTAGTTAATTTTCTAAAAGCGTAATGCAGCCGCGGCATAGTTCTGAGCTTGGCGGCCAGGACGGCAATTAACAGTTTAATCCGCGGCTTATGGCCCTTATAAACATACCAATCAAACCAAACAAAATTTTTCTCAATTTGCCCGGCGCTAAAACCCGGTAAATTCAAAACCGACCTGACTCTTTCCGCAGCCGTTTTGTTTGGCAACTCCTTGATTAAATCAAGCTCTAAGCATTGTAAATATAAATCCGTGCCCGGATAGGGATAAAAAATGGACGTCATGTGCCAATCCGGCTGGCACTCGCGATTGACCTTGATGGTTTCCTGAAAATCCGCCAAAGTTTCAGTTGGCAAACCGATCATATTAAACAAGGCTACTTGCAAACCGTAATGCCTGGCCGCCCGCACCGTTCTGATTACATCCTGATTGTCATAAATCCGGCGCAGAACCTGACGCCTAACCCGATCGCTGCCCGATTCCAAACCGATATTGATAAACTTGAAATTGGCTTCGCGGCAAGCGGCGAACAGCTCACTGAAATCAATGCCGGGCGTCACCCGAATATTGGCACCGTAAGCGATGGGCTCGGCCAATTCGTCATTGAATTTTTTTAATTCCGCAAACAAAGCTTGGGCCCAAACTTTATCCGCGCCAAAAGTTTCCACTTCCAAGTAAATTTCTTTTTTGGCGGAAAATTTGGCGGCGATATCCTTGATCTCCGCGATGATGTTGGCCGGTGAACGAAAACGCACATAACGGCCGCCAGCCAATTTGCGCAAAGCATGATTAGAACAATAGGTGCAATTAAACGGACAACCGCGGCCCAATAAGACGCTGTAACGGGCTTCGGGATTGTCGGTAATCCACTCTTGCCATAATTCGCGGTCGGGAAAAGGCAGGGCGTCCAAGTTCTCAATAAACGGTCGGGTCTGATTTTTTTCTATATTGTCCTCACGCTTAAACCAAAAATTGGCAATCCCGCTCGGCTGTTTAGTTTGCTCTAATTGCCGCGCCAATTCCAAAATCGGATACTCGCCTTCGCCGACGCACAAAGCGTCAAAAGCGTCATTTAAAATTTTGTCTGGGTTGAGCGAAACATGCGGTCCGCCGATCATTAAAAAAATTCTTGGGTATTTATCTTTAATATAAGCGGCCTGCGCGGCGATAAATTCATATTCGGTGCTAACCGCCGAAAAACCGATTAAATCGGGCTGGAAATCTTTGATGGCCCGATCGATTCTGACAACGTTATTTTTACCCAACCGTCGGCTTAAAATTATCAGTTTGGTTTGATGGCCGGCGTGTTTCAAAATTGCCGAAATATAAGACAAGCCGAAATTAATGGACTCCGGCTGGCTTAGAGGCTTGTCCGGCGATTCTATGTCAAACAAAGAATAAATAAACAAAATTTTCATAATACTATTTTTTCCAGCTATAATAAAATTTCTTAAAAATTTGGAATAAACCTATTTTCTTTAAAAATAATTTGAGACCAAAATTATGCCAAGTCGCTCCTAAATTGCGGCGTATCACCCGGTCGTCAGCCACGGCATCGGGGGTTAATGAGATGGGATGAATCAAAGGCGACTTTATGGCCTGAGTCGGCCAATTGGCATAAATACTGGCCCGATCAAAAGAGTGAGAGGCCGATGGGCCGAAACCAATATTGGAAATCAGATTAACCTGAGGATGGATAGCTAAGCCGCCATGATTAAACATGGCAAAAGCCCACTGAAAATCCCAACCATTGTCTTGTTGACGATAATTTTTTTCAAAAACATCATACCAAAACATTTGAAAAATCTTTTCCGGAAATATTTTGGCTAAACGGCCGGATTGTTTGAAATTCGGCCAAGCCTTAAGCTTAATATCATAATATTGCCAAGCGCGACGCCAAGTCGCCCAGCCCCAAATATGCGGGATTCGCGAAAAATAATAGCTGTCTTGAATTTGGTGTTTTTGAAAATTATTGCCGCTGATATGCCAAATTCTGTCATCATCTTTATAATGATCCAACAAGTCTTGGCAAAACCAAAAAAACGATTGATCCGGCAGACAATCGTCTTCCAAAATAATCCCCTGCTCCACCTGTTTAAAAAACCAATCAATGGCTGAAGCGCCAGCCAATTTCACACCCAAATTTCTTTCTCTGAATAAATATTCAACTTGACAGTCCCAATCAACCTTTTTCACAATTTCTCTGACCTGGCGGCATTTGTCCGCTTCGCCGGCGATAAGCCTGGGACCGTCGGCCACCACGAATAATCGCTTTGGCCGCAACTGCCTGACGGCCGCGAAAACTCTGGCCGTTGGCTCCGGACGGTTAAAAACTATAAATAAAATCGGGGTCTTAAACTTCATAATCCTTGCGCCTATAAATTGCTGTTAATTGAGTTTTGCCCACTAAATTATAATTTTTGGAAACTAAAAAATTGTGAACAGCAAATTCAGTCACCTGATTTAGATCAAAACCGTGGATTTCAATGGCCACGAAATTGGGAGAATATTTTTCCCAGTCATTGGATAATAAAACTGCCAATTCTCCGTCTTCCACATCAACATTCATCAAGTCAATTTGACGACCGGCAATAAAATGTTTATTTTCCTCAAGAATATCTGTTAATTTTCTTACCCGAACTTTTTTAATCTCCAATAGCCGACAACCCTTATCGACATCGTTTTTAAGAGCCTCTGCCGTCCGGGCATTAAAAGTGTTCATCAGTGAAGAACTAAAACAAAAATAATCCAAAAGGCCGTCAGCGTTAGCCACTCCGCAATTGACAAAAACATCAAAGGGACGATATCTGGCGAATAATTTTTTAGCCTCGGGCCATGGATCTATGCTAATACCTTGCCAACCTTTTAAATAAAATAAATAAGTGCTAGAAAATTTTTTGGGATGATTGGCGCCAATATCAATATAAAAACCGTTATTTTTTTTAAACAAATAGGCATGCAAAATCAAGTCTTCTCCCTCTTGAGAATACGCAGGATTTGAATCGTGATCTATTATTCTTAATTCTTGCAACACCTTCACTAACACCAAAGGCAAGCGATGCTGTTGATAATAAGTTAAAATTTTATTCAAATATTTTTTCATTAAATTTTCATCAATTTTGTCTGTTTTTGGCTGGCATAAAACCACGACAACTCATAAGCTCCAAATAAAACCACGCTGTAAAACAAATCTCCGGCCAAGCTGTTTTTAAAAAAGGGCAGGGCCTGAACATAACAATTCAGCAAACCGGCCCAGGTATGAGGATACCATTGATATAAAGCCCAGACGGCAAAATTGGTAATGATAAAAAAGATGACCGAGCCGGCCAAAGAGCCGACTATCACTTTACGCCAATTGGCGTTTTTTTTCAACAACCAACCGATAAAAAAAGTCAAAGCGATGCCGGCGTAAACCACGGCCGTTAAACGCCAATCGTAAAAACCGATAAAAGCGTCGCTTAACAACATAGCGATTAAAGGCACGGCCACCAAGTATTTTTTATTAAAATACCAGCCGCCGAACAAGGCCATGGCGGCCACCGGCGTAAAATTGGGCGGGTGCTTCACCAAACGAGAGGCCGCGGCCAACAAGATAACCCCGATGATTAAAACTAAATTTTTTTTGGTCATATTTTTATTTAATAATTATTCTCCGCTGATTGATTGGCATATCTTTAAGAAGCGCGTCGGCAAACACAGTCGGCGATATTGATTTTCGGCAAGGCGGCAACGATAAGTTTTTTGGCTCTGTCGGCATTGACAACCATAGCCGCCTTAATCATTTCCCAGGTCACCGCTTCCTCGTCAATCCTCCAGGAATCATAATCAGTGACGATCGCGATGGCCTGGTAACAGATACCCAATTCTCTGGCCATGATAACTTCCGGCACCGTTGACATGTTAATAATGTCGGCTCCCCACAGGCGAAATAAGTTGGATTCCGCCCTGGTGGAAAAACGTTGTCCTTCGGTAGTGATAACGGAACCGCGGCCATGACAAATCAGACCCAATTCTTCGGCTGTTTGCGATAATACCGATCTTAATTTATCACAAAACGGATCAGCCATCGGCGTGTGAACGACCTGATTTTCATAAATTGTCAGATGGCGATTTCTGGTCTGGTCAATGAATTGATCGGCTAACACCAGGTCTCCCGGGCGAATGTTTTCTCGCAATGAACCGCAAGCCGTGGTGGCCAGGATGTGCGTGCAGCCGACTTCTTTCAAGGCCCACAGATTGGCCCGGTAAGGCACTTGCGCGGGGGTTAACTCATGGCGACGACCATGACGCGCCAAAATAACCACCGAGACTCCGTTTAACTTGCCGGTTATCAAAGGAGCTGATGTCGCGCCGAACGGCGTTTCCAGACTCACTTCTTCAAATTCCGACAATAAGTCGGGGTTGTCCAAACCCGAGCCGCCAATGATACCGACCTTAATTGTTGAAGCCGTTTGACTGGCCGGTGTTGTTTTTTCACTATTATATTCCAGTAAAAAATTAGCCCGGTAACCCTTGTTATTCAACTTGGCCCATCCCGACAAAAAACCAAGTTTAACCAAAAATTCAATGCCTACAATTGTGCCGCCCAAGCGTTCAACCAACTCAACCGTGGCCATCATCGTGCCGCCGGTTGCCAGCAGATCGTCAACGATAATTACCGTTTCACCCGGCTTGATGGCGTCTTCATGCATCTCAATAACATCCGGTCCGTATTCTTTTTCGTAGCTGGCGCCGATGGTTTTAAATGGCAATTTGCCCTTTTTCCTGGCAACCGCCACTCCGGCGCCGAGTCTATACGCCAAGGCCGATGCCAACAAAAAACCGCGGGCGTCAATGCCGACAACTTTATCTATTTTTCGTTCGGCGTATCTCTCAAACATCTCGTCAATAACCAGCTTAAAAGCCGCGGCGTCTTCAAACAAAGTCGTCACATCGTAGAATAAAATTCCCGGTTTGGGAAAGTCCGGTATTTTTCTGATGTGCCGATCCAAATAATTTTGTTCCATCATACAATCATATTTATTTATCATTCCCATTAATTCCCCTCCTCACATCCTCTAAAAATAATTTTTTGCATTGATTAATAATCGGCCTGGGGATAATCTTTTTTATAATTTTTTTTATCCTGACCTTGAAATTATTTTTTAAAATAACGTGGCCGGGAACAGTGATCTCTGGGTGATAATGAAAACCGAAAGTTTCCTTAACAGAATCATGACAATCTAATTCACGGCTAAAACATGCTGCTATTTCCACCGGAGCGAATTTAATACCATAATCTGCCAGTTTTCGTCCGTGATAAACACAAATTACCGCATCTTCGCTGGGGAAACTCGTCACGTCGCTGTCAAAGACAATTTGCAAATTATTAAAAGCGTTTAACAATTTATTGCTTCTTAAAGAAAAACCTCCATTGCCAACTCTGACTTCCCTTCCTCGTCCATCAAAAAAACTATTTTTTGGCCAAGGCGCTCCGATATAGTCATAATTTAAAAAATCATCACGCCAAAGATCTGGTCTTAAAACATAACCGTCATGCTGTACTACCAAGGCGAAGTCAGTTTCAATGTATTTAGCCAACTCAAACACCATAAACCAATTATAGGCGTCTATACTGTTTAACCTGCGACACTTTCTAAATCTGATGTCTACCGGCAAATCAATTGGTCGCTCATGAGAAATCAATAAAACTTCGGCGAAATTCAAATTCCGTCTTGATTTATCCAAAGCGGCGACGGTTTCGGATATTTTTATGGAAGAGACCGCCACCAAAGTAATATTCTCTAAATTCATATTATGTTACCAAGCTTAATTTCAATGATGCAATAATGATGCGAATCGTTTTTTAACAACTGCCGGAATGTGTCTTGACAAACACTTAAACATTCTGGTTTTAAATTCTTTCATCTTTAGTTCTTGTAAACATTCGTTTGGCCTTATTTGTATATTAAAGGGGGATTTTTTAATAAAAATTATACTTCGGTACAAGTGCATAAATTCCACGCTTTTTTCCCACCAGTTCATACCCGTGATATTTTTGCGGACAAAGTCATTTTCTTTGGCTTGAATATAGAATTCTCCATTAGTTTCATCATACTTAATATTGGCGCAAATCGATTTACCGGAAGCATTAACGTGGTCGACAATTTTTTTAACGGCATTGATAAAAACCGGCGCTCCCTCATTGGTATAACAGGCATGCAAATCCTCCACGACATACAAGCCGCCAGGTTTAAGCAAGGGAAATAAAACTTCAAAGCTGGCCTTCATGTCCCTGTTGCGATGACTGCCATCGTCAATAATTACATCAAAAGGGCCGTGCATGGCGTTCACTTTCATTAAAAAATCACGATCGCTTTGGTCGCCTTGAAAAATATGTATTCTCTTTTCTTCTAAAAATTTCAAGTCCAAAATATCCAAACCGATAATTTTCGCATTGGGAAAATAGTCTTTCCACATTTTCAACGACTCCCCTCCCGCTATACCCACTTCCAAAACATTCAACTCCACCAATCTTAATGAATCAAAATAGCAAGAATAAAGCTTGGTGTAGTTGTGGTGTCGGCTTGATTTGTCGGTACCGAAACTAATAGCTATTTCGTCTAGTGTTTTCATGTCTTTTATTTAAAAAGCTTTTAATAACCAATATTGCATAATACAAACCACGAATATTAAAATAACGGATTCTAAATAAGTCCACCGCCAGACATTGTCGCCATAATTTAAAATATTCTCGCCAATTGGATGAAAACCATGATATGGCTAAAATCAAATTATTGGTTGACCAACGGTAAAATAATTTCTTATCATATCCACTCGACGGCAGCGGCAAACACTCCCGATAGTAATTGTATAAATTGATTAAATAGCTAAATTTATCAGGTCGCTCCTGACGAGAATCTTGGCCGGAATGAATCCGATAATTGATCAGTCTCTCATCAATCACAGCCACCTTGCCCATCTTGGCAATATCAATCAGATACGGACGATCGCTCCATTTGCTAAATTTATGATCATAAGTTGTGATGTCGGCAAAAGTAATACGATCAATCCTATACATCACCGAATCAAAACATAAATCAAAATGACGTAAAATCACTCTGACAAAATCGCGGTAATCGCGACAAGTGATTATTTTATCGCCGGATTTTATAAAATTGTTCATTAGATCGCCATCCCTGACTGTTTGCAAACCGGTCGCGACAAAAACCATGCCTTCATCGTCATCCAGTAAGGCGACCTGTTTCGACAAAAGGGTTGGGTGCATAGCATCATCATCATGGAAAATAATCAAATACGGCGAATGAAATTTGTGATTATAAATTCTGTCAAAATTATTTTTTTGACCGACATTTTTCGAGCTGGCGCAAATAGTAATTCTTGTGTCATGAAACTGATTGACAAGATTTTCTAAATCATAGTTGCTGTGATTGTCAAAAATAATAATTGTGAAATCTTGAAATGTCTGCCGCAAAATACTCTGCAAACATGTTCTCAGATAATCTTCTCTATTATAGGTTGGTATGGCAATGGTTACTTTTGTCATAAACACATAATTTGTAAACGAAATTCACATCCTTATCCACGACTCCGGAATGCAGTCTTTTTCCGATAAATTTGGATCATTGAATAGTTTTTTCGGCACCACGATTATTTTATCCGGATATTCGCTCAACCAAGCCCCCCACCAACTGAAAGAACTATTGGCGACAATGGCATGCCGGCACAAACTCATCAACCGTAAATCTTCGTAATTAGTATCGTCATTATTATGATCAACGTAACAAGCGGGAGAATTAAAAAATAGATTATTTTTAACCCATGGCATGTCATCGGAAAAAATGAAAAAATGCGGATTATCAACTCTTTGGGCTAAATATTCGGCCGCGTTTTTATAGTATTCTAAGCCAAAAGTAATTCTCGACTCCGGGTCGTCCAAATAGTCGCCGCGTCGCACATGAACGCTGATGGCGTTAACGTTTGCGATCCGATCGGCTACTTCCTTGTTTTTGCCGGCCAATTCATACTTCACTTTAAAGTCATTTCTAATGACCGGTTCTATATCTTTAAAATATTTTTCGGTTCCCCAATAACCCTCTAAATAAAAATCTCCTTTTAATTTTAAAATATTTTCATCGAAGATGTTGGGCTCCCTCTCACCGACATGACTGCGCTTAAACCAACCAAATTTTTTAGACAACGAACTGGTTTTTAATTTATTTATCTCTTGAGGAGTGGCAACATCAGCTTGAATGTTAAAGTGATGCAAACCATATTTACGAGCCGCATTCGGCTTGAATAAAGAGATATCTAATTTCAATCTAGTCCCGTTTAATATCGCCAAATGCCTGCCAAGGGCATACTTACTCATCTGATTGCCAAGTCCGGCATTAATTTGCATGATAATCATAAATTTAATTTTAATTATGACTTATTTTACATTTTTATCCAACCATCCGGCATACTGTCCTTCGCGGTTAATTTCTGCGTGACAAATACTTTTTGAGGCGCCACCACGATTTTATCGGAATGATCATTCAACCAAGCCCCCCACCAACTAAAGGAACTATTGGCTATTATATTATGTTTGCATAAACTCATTAAATGCAAATCTTCATAATTTTTATCAGCTTTATTATGATTAACATAACTGACCGGGAAGTCCAACTTGATATTTTCTTTAACCCAGGTCGTGTCATCCGAAAATACAAAAAAATGAGGATTACTAACTCTTTTTGCCATAAACTCAACCACCTTTTTATAATAATCAGGACTAAGAATATTGTAAATTTTTAAATTTTCCGGATTAGACACATAATCTCCGCGTCTAACATGAATACTAATTGAGTTTGAACTGACAATTTGATTGGCGATATTCCGACTCTCTGCGGTTAATTCCATTTTTAGGGCAAGGTCATTTTTGATAATCGGCGTGATTGCTTTAAAATATTTTTCCGTTCCCCAGTAACCCTCAAAATAATAATTACCCCTTAGTGACAGAACATGACCTTGGAAAGCCCCACCCGCCCCCTCTATCACATGGCTGGATTTCGTCCAACCAATCTTCCTGCACAATCTATTAGTTTTTAGTTGTTTTATTTCTTTGACAGTAGCTATGTTTTCTTTGATATTAAAGTGATTTAAGCCATAATTATGTAATTTATAAACATTGAAGGCGTTTATATCTAGCTTCAAATCAGTATTATTTAAAATGGCCAGGTGACGACCAAAGGCATACTGAAACAATTGATTGCCTAAACCACCGATGATTTGTACAATAATCATAAAGTAAATTTTAAGTTTTAGGACATCGATTTTTGTTAATTAAATAATTACATCTAACTGTAAACATTATCAGTTTAACGCTCTGGGTGATTTCAATGACTTTAATAACCTGACTTTCATTATCAACCATTTGAAAAAATAAAAAATGCGTAGTTTGATCAAAGTCTGCAAAATCAAATCATTCCTTACCCGACCATCTCTAAGCATGTACGGCGCCATACGCCATTGTAAACACCAAGCCCTGGGATTAAATTTAAAAAATTTATCACAGGAAATATAGTCCAAAAGCACATTTTTAAAATTTATCAGCTCTTCTGTGGTGTGTTCCACCGTATAAAAAGGAACTGGCTTTTCTTTGAGCCAATAATTATCATTAATCATGCCAGCTTCTTTGGTTAATTCATAAATTTCAGTTCCGGGATAAACAGCTAGGACTCCTATACCTTCCATATAATGCACATACTTTATTTTTTGAAGTTTTTGAACAAACAAGGCGGTATCCACAATAGTTTCCATGGTTTCGCCCGGCAAACCAACAATTAAAAAAGCGAAGATGCTAATATGAGATTTGGCAAATAATTTAAAAGCATCTACAGCATCTTGGCGGGTAATAGATTTGTGAGCGCGATTCAATATTGCTTGATTGCCGCTTTCCAAACCAAAACAAACGTGAACAAAATTGGCCGCCTCTAACTTTTCAACTACACCCGCTGAGAGGGGTTTAAAACGACCGCTGCAAATAAACTTTATGTTTATCTGTCGCCTGATTATTTCGTCACACAAATCAATGACCCTCTGATTGTTAATGAAGAAGGTGTCATCATGAATCCAAATCTTATTTAAACGCGGAAACTTATTAATCATATATTCTATTTCATCCACGACATTTTTAACCGATCGATAACGTATACGTCTCATAGAAATACTGTCTAAACAACAAAAACTGCAATTAAACGGACAACCCCTGGATGTTAATAAGTTACCCAATGTTCTATTTTTATTAAAGAATACTTCATGTTTAGGCCATGGCAAAGAATCCAAATTTTCAATTAAATTCCTCGGTTTAGTTACTACAACCTCAATCCCATTCCAAAAAGCGATACCATCTATTTCATTTAAACTTAGGTTCTTTTGAAATAGCTTATCGACCAGTTCCGCAAAAGTTAATTCCCCCTCGCCTCTTACGGCAATTACATATCGATATTTATCAATTAACTGTCTATACATAATTGACGCGTGAATACCCCCAATTAATAATTTAACCGATGGCGACGAGGCGTGAAAAAATTCAATTAATTTACAGGTGCTTATGCGATTGGAGGCCAAAACTTGAAATCCCACAATATCCGGTAATTGATTAATAACCTCTTTACGAACAATAATTTCGCATTCCTCATGGCCATAACTGTTTAAAAATAGAGTTTTAATTTCGTGCCCCATGGACTCCAGATAAGAGTGTAAATAGGCTATGCCCAAAGGATAGTGAGACTGATCATCAATTTTTGTATCAACCTTCTCCTTTCTTGTATTAGAAGGAGACTCTTCTTCCTAAGCGCTAATTAATAAAATTCTCTTTGGCATAACATGTAACGTATAAAATTTATATCATCACTAACTAGAGAACTGCCAACTAAAAAATAATGGTGGTGTTATAATTTTTCAAATAATAACTTAAATTTATCGCCAATGATACGAAAACGATTACTCCAAGAAAATCCGTCTTTAGCATTTTTTAAAGTAATTTTTTCCATTGGTTTGTTATCTGGAAAATTTTTTATTAAATCGACAATTAATGGGAAAATATTATAATGATTTAAATATTTTAATTTGGACTCAATGACACCTACTAAATGTTCTTGATAATGGCTTGGGTCGTTGATAATTTTCTTTATTTTGGAAACAGACTCTGAAAAATTATTTATATCTATCAAGCTGTAAGAATCGGGGGAATAATAATTGCTGACATTTGGTGCCCCATAATAAAACGGAAAGGTGTGGGTCAAAAAGCAATCGAATAATTTTTCGGAAATATAATCGTCGGTAGCGCAATTTTCAATGGCCACGGAATACTTATACGGAGCCAAAACATCCCATTTATCATTAAAGTCATTGATACCCCGCCCAAATAAATCTGCCCGATCACCAAGCGCCTCTTTCAACTTTAAGGCGAATCGATATCTTTGCCTGTGGCCAACCGTACTTTGTTTATTTGACGCTACAATTGATAATAATTTGGTTTTTGGAATATTTCGCAGTCTAATTAACTCATCATAACTTTTATCCGATCCGAAATCTTCAGAATTAGCGTGATTCAAACCAACATGCCAACCATGCCCCTGCAAAGAATAAATCACTCCCGGACCTTTTATTTCACGCTGACTGGTGATAATTGTTGAGAATTGTTTAATAAATTTTTTATTATAATGCCATATAGCTCTCGGTTCACCTGTAATTAAAACGGCGCCGTTCCCGGGGCAAATGGTTGATTCCTCCGGCAACGGCAGATTGTCGCAGACCACCCACGCATCGCAATAATCAACCGGTTTATTGATAAAAAAATGACAATCCCCCCAAACACATGAAGATGCCGGAGATTGTTTTTCGGCATGGGCCGCGTTGGCGGGCAAACTTAATTTGATTATCTTCATTTCTTGTTTATTGAAAATAATTTACGCCTAAAAACAAATCTAAATGCTTCGATGAGTAGCTTAACCCCAAAATGCAACTTTTTTTTCTTAATCAAAACAAACGATTTAAACATATACCTCCACTTGTCTTTAATTGAAAAATCAGAATGAAACAAGTCGTGTATGTGAATATACAAACATTTGTCGGTATTGATGGGAAATTTTTTATAGGCCGGGAAACTATCCTGAATATCTTGCATTCCGACATAACCGAGATTGGAAAAGCTGGGCCCGGGAAATAAATTAAATTCTCTGTCTTGACTTTGTAAAAAATCATTCAATCTCCTTTCTATGAATTTACTTTTATACTTTGTCGCCAAATGATTGCCCTCATGAACTCTGCAGGCCACTATGGGAAAATCATAAAAAGTCATTAACATTTGCTCGTACAAAACGCTAAAAATCGCCCAATGATCGCAAATCGGCTCTTTCCAAAAATAACCGGTCCGGTTTTTTATTTCTCTGGCTAAATCCCCGGAAAAGAAAAGAAAACCAGGGCCCAGCTCCATATTTTTTTCCTCTTTCTTTTCGCTGACGCCAAAAAAACCTTTAGCAACGGCTTCTGCTGAAACATTTTTTATCTCGCCGCAATAACCGCTATCCAGACGCACCTCGCCGTTGATCATTTGAACATGGGCAACGGCGATTAGCGCCGCATCCGCCACTAATAAAACAGGTAAAATCTTATCCAAAGAATCCGGCAAATAAATATCATCGTCGCCGATCACGTTTATATATCTACCAAAAGAGTGGGCAACCGCGTTATCCCAGTTTTGTCCCCCGGGAATTTCCACTTCTTTTCTAAAATATTTGATATTATCAAATTTATCCTGATACACTCTTACCACTTCGGTGGTATTGTCGGAACTGGCGTTATCGGAAATCACAATCTCCACCTGACGATGAATATTCTCATCGTCAAACTGACAAACGATACTATCCAAACATTCTTTCAACAAATATTCGGCGCGATTATAAGTCGGGATGCAAATGCTTAATAACGGTCTGTTCATACCATTAATTTTGCGTGGCGGCTAAAATACCGCTCTATTTTAAAGCCAATCCCACGCTTTTTACTTTCTCCATTCGTTGCCACAAACCTTTATGCTCTTCAATAATGTTGCGCGGCATAATTTTAAAAAATTTGCCGGTCTTGGGCTTCATTTCGGTGCGACACAAAAAAACCAGGGATACACAATGACCGCGAATGCCATTGGTATAGTTAAAGGGACAAATAAATTTGAAACCTTTAATATGAACTCCCAGTTCATTGCCGGCAACCGCCTGAATTCTTTCGTCAAAACCTTCATTGTAACGCAATAGCCCACCGGGAAAATGATAGCCGCGCCAATATTTATCGCTACGCCAAGTTAACAACAGACCACGCTTATCGTCAACTACTATCAACTCGCAAGCTATGAATGGCACCACCCCCACCAAAGCCTCAAACACCGGTTGAGGCAAACCTTCGTGTGGTTTATCTATTTTTTTTAACAAAGCGACCAGGTGTTTGACTTCTTGTTGATTAAGCATATATTTTGATGGTTTAATAATATCATTCTCGATATTGACCGGCCGTCCAGCGCCCCATCAACGGCTGATTTGGATCAAGCATTAATTCGCAAACAACCGAATCGTTATTTTTTAAAATGTCCTTTATTTTGCTCAGATCGTCGTCAGCGCTAAGGCGCTCATAACGCAAACCCCAAGCCGGTATCAATTTGGCATAATCCGGCAAAGCAACGCCGCAAGTTCGGTCAGCGGCAAAAATTTTACCAAAAAATTTTTTATGAGTGTTCCTAATGGAGCAATAACCGTCATTGTTAAAAATAAAAAGTTTGATTGGCAATTGATAATTCAGTACCGTTTGCAATTCGTGGATATTCAACATCAAGGAGCCATCGCCCTCCATGCAAATGACTGGCCGGCTGTTGGCAGCCGCGGCGGCGCCGATCGCCAGAGGCAAGCCCGAACCCATGTGTCCCAAGCCGGCATTGGTTAAAAATCTTTGTCCGCGCCGAAGGCGCAGGGCTTGGTGCGTATTTAAGCTGGCATTGCCATTGGCCGTGGTGATATTAAAGTTGTGGCAATATTTGTTTAATTCTTTTAAAAAAGCGTAAACATTCAAGAAACCCACCGCCGGCTGATAATCTTGCGGTGCAATTTCCTTCGCCTCGATATTCCAGGAATTTAATTTTAAATCATACGTCAGCAACTTTTCTAAAAAATACTTGGCGTCGCAAACTATGGCTAAATCCGGCTTGATTGTTTTTTTGCGCATCTCCGCCTCATCAATATCAACCATGATGATTTTAGCTTGTGTGGCGAATTTCTGATGATCATAGGAGGTTTGCGTCAAACTCATTCTTTCGCCGACAATCAATAATACATCGCAATTGTCCACGGCGTAATTAGCCGCTTGACTGCCAGGCATGCCTTGCGGCCCCAAATAACCGGGATAATCATCTGTTACCAAATCATCCGCCGCAAACATGGGGGTAACCGTATTAATCTTGCTTTTTTCTAAAAATACCCGCAAGAATTCTTCGCCGCCGGCCAAACGGATGCCGTTACCGGCCATCAATAACGGTTTTTTCGCTTCTTGCAATAACCGCACCGCCTCCGCCATCATGGCGAAGTCCGGTTCTGGTTTTTTTTCATCCAATTCAACGGGATCGAAAGACTTTAAAATACCGGGGTCAATTTCTTCGGCCTGAACATCCAGGGGAATTTCCACAAATACCGGACCGGGTCGGCCGGATTTTGCCAAAAATAAAGCTTTTTCCAAATGATAACGGATGTCGTTCTGGTTGTCCACGGTAATAGCATATTTGGTGATCGGTTTAACCAGATCAATAACATTCAATTCTTGAAAACCGGTTTGTCTGACAGTTGGCTGGCCGTTAAGCGTTGAGGTAATATCGGGACGTTTAACTTGCCCGGCGATGATCATTAAGGGGACGCTATCCAACCAAGCTCCCGCTAAACCGGTGATGGCATTGGTGCCTCCGGGACCGGTGGTCACCAAACAAACGCCGATACTGTCAACATTGACGCGTGAATAACCCTCGGCCGCGATGGCCGCCGCCTGTTCATGATGACAGCAATAGCTGTGTAACTTGGAATTACCGACGGAATTCACCAAATGCATAATACCCCCGCCGGATAACAAAAAAATGGAATCGGTCTGTTTCTCAATAAATTTCACCACATAATCGCTTAATTTCATAACAATTTATTATTTTAGTAAATAATCAATAGCTTCGTAAACCGCATCAATTGGCGACAAATCATCTCCACTTAAAATATAAGGCGGTTTTCTCTGATTACATTTCACAAAATTGCGCGCATTAGTAAAACTATAGGGAAAACTCAACAAACCAGCATCATTGTCATTCGGCATATCGCCAAAAGTAACAACCTGATTAAGCGCCAATCCCAATAAATCCAAAACTGTCTTAACGGCCACTGTCTTGCCATTATCCGCCAGGGCTTTGGTAATATGAACGTAGGTTTCATCTCCGATTACCACACTATACTCTTTTCCCAATTTTTTGCCAATTTCCGTGACAACTGTTTTTCGCAGACCGACATTTTCAGGTAAAACAAAAGTAATTTTAGCTTGTTCGGTAAAAAATTCTCCGTTATACGGCCGACAAATATCAATAATATCCTTTGGAATATAATCACCCCAAGGCGTCTGTAAAAATTTCTGTAAAGTTTCCATACCCTGACCCACCAAATCAACAGCTCTAATTCCCAATTGTTCAAAAATTTTTTGAACAATTTTAACCACCGACTCAACTTGCGGCAGGGCAAAACCATGATTATAAATATCTATTAAACCGTATTTTGTTATTTCATGTAAAGTGACTCCATTGCCGCCGCCGATAAAAAGCCTGCCGGAATAATTTTTGCCGGCTAAGATATCTTGCAGGGCCGGAGCCAGCATCGCCAAAGCTGTCGCCGCCCTGGCGGTTGCGAAAACTAATGACTTTTCAGCAGTTAAGATCTTTTTTGTTAAAGTCAAAACTTCCGGCAATTTATAATCGATATTATCATAAACGGTGCCATCAAAATCCAGACCGAATAGTTTTATCAACGGTCTTATTTCAGTTAACTTGCATCTGGTTAATTCTAGATAATCTGACATTATATTATTTTTTATTAAATTACTTTAAACAATCCAATAAGTCAGAACTGTTTTGCGATTCTTGTTTTTGCTGATAGCCTCGTCTTCGTAAAAAGAATCATTGGGGTAATGCGTGGTGGAAATTTCCTCAAAAACACAACCGTTGACGGAAAAAAATGAATGCGGCGTGCCTCGTTCCAAAGTTAAAATATCGCCGGCCTTGGCCTCCACCGTTTTATCCCCTATCACGAACACGGCATCGCCGTAAAGTATGTGGAATGTTTCTTCTTTGATAATATGGTGATGGGCCGGATGTTGTTGACCCGGCAAAAGCACAATCAATTTTTTACAATACTCCCGATTCAGGCAGGTGATTAAAGAAGCGCCATATTCATAAAATTTATCCAAACCGTAATGATGGGATAACTCAAAATCCCATTTTTCGGAAACCGCCAAATTGGCTTGCTTCAAAAGGCAGTTTATTTTTTTAATGGCCTCATAAACTTTTTCCCTGATTTCTTTTTTCTCCGCATCAATGGCCATAATTGGTTCGTTGGCTTTAAAATCTTTAAGGGAAATGAATTCGGTGTACTTGGACATATCATTGGCTACGACTTGTCCATCCTGGTTGGGAAAAGCAAAAAAGGTGTTCTTTAAATCAATTTTTTGACCTTTGGCGATATCAACGGCGGCAAAAACACCCCTCTGAAACTGACGAATATCGGCCAGTTCCTTGCTGACAAATTGATGCCTGACGTTAACCACTCCGCACATCGCCAGGGCCTGCTCGGCCGCCGCTAACCACTTGGCAAGTTGGTCCGGAGTGGCTGAATAATTATTTTTGGAGTACTTATCGCTGTCAATGGTAACGTGTTTTTCAAAAATTCTTGCCCCCTTGGCCACCGCCAACATCACCGCCAAGTAATTATCCGGCTCTTCATGGGTGGAATAACCTACGGCAACATCAGGATATCTTTCTTTTAGCAGGGTGATTTGATTTAATTGCAGCTGATCAATTGCGGTTGGATATTGACCAACGCAATGCATTAAGGCGAATTGCTTATGGCGATGTTGGAAAAAACTGACAACCTTATCAACATCGTCCAGGTTGGCGGCGCCAGTGGAAGCGATAATCGGCTTATCATACTGAATGATTTTTTCCAACAGGGACCAATCAGTAAATGAACAGCTGGCAATTTTAATGATGTCATAATTCTGCTCTATCACCGTCTCCACTGATTTTTCGTCAAAAGGCGTGCACATGGTGGTAAAACCCAACTTCTCCGCTTCGATTTTTAAAATCAAATATTTTTCATCCAATCTGGTTTCAGAAAATCGTTTGATATATTTCAAATCCATCCTGTTTTTATAATCGGGGTGAATAAATGTATCTAAATCACGATATTGAAACTTAAAAGCGAAATTGAAGGGGAAATTTTGACTGACCCTATAAACATCTCTAATGATTTTCAAGCCATAATCAACATCCCCCATGTGATTATTGGCCATTTCAAAAACAAAAAGCGGCTTGGCTTCTCCTTCTTGATTTAAAGTTTGGTTGATGTTTTCCATATTAATAAATAGTTATAACCTGGTTAACTAATTTTAAAACTTCTTGATGTGCTTGGTGATTTCCCCCTGATAAACACGGGTGGAAATTAAAATGGGGATGGTTTTATCCCTTATTTCGTTAGGTGATTTAATAATAATGCCATTTAACTTTTTGCCGACATAACTGGCGTTCGAATCGACAAAAAATAAAATTTTTGATAAATCTAAGCCGGAGTTCAATAATCGTTGTGTGTGCGTGCCAGCCCCCCAAACGATTATTTTATCAATGCCTGCCAATTTTTTCTGCAAACTTTTTTTTACGACTAAGTCTTCTTCAGACGACGCGATGATATAATTCCTGATTGCCGATTCGCTAATTTCATCTTTAACAATTTGCCCATCAAACCGCCCCCCTCTTCTCGCCAGCATGAAAATGTCCGGCTCAATAATTGAGTTAAGACTAATTTTATTCTGCCGTGTTTTAACAAGCTCAAATGAGCAGACTGACAATAGATTCTTAAGAGCTTCCCGGGAAAAATAATTGATATGCTCGACGCTGAACTGCTGAAAAGGAGCTGATAGATGAAAAACGAAATTTTCCGCGTCCGGCACCTCGATAAAAAGCAGTCCGCGATCGGTTAACATATCTCTTATTTTAAAAATAGCGCTCCTGATATCAACCAAATGTTCCAAGACTGCCGATAAAATAACCAGGTCAAATTTTGCCTCACTATGCAAATTATCAATATTGCCGAGAACAGAGTCTATGCCGTACAAATCTTTAACGCTTTTTACGCAAGATGGGGAAGGATCAACGCCCAAAAGCCGGCTGTAACCGCGTTCTTTAAAAACAGACAATAAAGCCCCGGTTGAACAGCCCATATCTAATATTTCAGTCTCTTTATCAACAATAAACGGCTCCAAAAAATCAACAACTTTCTGATAATAGCTCAGGTAGTCACCGGCCACTCTTCCGCTCCTGTGAGAAAATTCGTATTTTGATAACTTTTCATAATAAGTATCGAAGTCGGCCTTACTCGGAATTCCGCTGGCAAAAACAAAACCGCATTGTCGGCAACTAACAACATCATACTGGTTAGTCAAGGCGATGTCTTTATTATCGTTAAAATTCTGATGATAAAGCAGGTTTCTTTCTCCGCTTAAACAAACCGGGCAAGCTCTTTCCTGGTTAAGTTTGCCTTGATCATTCATGTCATCTTGGCCAGCTAATTGATTTTTATTATTCATAGCATTATTTGGCTAACAAATACTCAGCTTCATGCTTAATAGTTGCCAATGAAGTAAATTTTGGCTTATATCCCGTCACCGAATATTGATCGTAAACGGAATAGTATTTATTTTTAAACCCAGTGGCATTGACGTGACTAAACGAAGGACTGACTCGATATTTAAGACCATATTCTGATGTAAAATAGTCCAGAATCTCTCGCTTACTGACCGGCTGAACGCTCGCAATATCAAAAGCGGCATTCAATATTTTTTTATTCATACACCGACGAACAACGCGGTAAAGATCTTCCGGACCGATATAGTCACGAACGAAGTTGGTCTCGCTGGTTATCAGGGTGTTATTTTTTAATAAGCAATTAATAATTTCCACTATAAAATAATCATCAGTTAGATCGGCAAAACGACTGAAGTAAGCAAATAAACGCAGATCAACGATGTTTAAGCGGGTATAGGCCCTATGCTTTGCCTCAGAATTTAATCTGACTATGGAGTAGTAATCATCGGTGACGATGTGGTTGACCTTTAAACAATTGACAGTATGTTCTTCCGCGGGCTTTGAGTAATCTTTTCCATAAATAGCGCCGCTGCTGAAACTTATATACAGAGCTCGCGGATTAACTTTAAGCAGATACTCTATAACGAAATTGTCGTATGTCTCGTTAATGGTAAAATAGTCGGTGAAACTGAACTGCGGTTTACGCAACGTTCCCGATCCCGTACAATTTACAATAACGTCGTATGACAACTCATTAAATTCGTCATACCCCTCGTGAATCAAATAGTTGCCGGGCGTGACCTTTTTTAAAGCTTTTAAAAAACGATGCATCGTCTCTCCGGACCTGGTAAATAAATGGAGATTTATTTTTTCATCTTCCAGGAAATTATCCACTAAACCCCTGGCAATGTGAGAGGAGGACCCGAGTATGGCTACGGCCAATTTTTTCATAACTCTAAAATTAATATTATTGCAGACGCCGTAAACATTCTGCCGCATATTGATCGATGTTGTCAGAGTCGCAATAATCATTCATAGCACAATTTTTACACGGTTGCAATGCCGGCTTGTTACCCAGCAAATGTTGTGTCTGCAATTTCCTTAATTTTTCACCTCGCCAAATTTCCGACAAAGTATTATCCCTGATATCTCCAATTATATTAACCCTTAACCAATCCACGCAACAAGGCACCACTTCGCCATCAGACTGCACTTGCAGGCCCTTGAATATCTGCACACAAACCGCATGCTTAATAGCATCTCCGCCCCATCTACAACGACCGGTACCGTAAGCGGTGTTGATTTGAGGCCATAAGTCAACCAAATTTTCAATATATATTTCATCGCAATAATCGCCGAATAAAGAAAAAAAGTCTCCCCTGCTTTTATCAGAAGTAATTGCCTCACTGTTAATTTTTATATGAATAACAGTCTTGCACCTATTCTCATACAACTTGGTAATGTTGCTTATTAATTTTTCGAAATCCACCTTAACGTTGGAGATGCGCCAATAATCATCGCCGCTTAAGCCCTCAATGGAAATAATTATTCTGTCGAGATACTTTGGCAAACGGGTAATCAAATCGTCGTTCAACAGTAAACCGTTGGTAACCAGCTCTATTTTATCGGCAACCCCCTTAGAGCGACTATAACTCAACATCCTGATAATATCCTTATTAAGCAACGGCTCTCCGTTGCCGCAAATACGCAGCAATTTAATTTTTTCAGGAAAAGCCAATAAATCATCTGTCATTTTTTTAAACATTTCCCAACCCATTATGCCTTTTTTAAACTGTTTCTCGCTGCTATGCGGACAAAAATTGCATTTTAAATTACAATACCCTGATAATTCAACATAAACAACCAGGGGGGGGTAACAAGCGGTATGTGCTCTTGCAGTTTAATTCGATCGCCGCAAACCGTTGGCGCTACCCTTGCTTTCATACGCTCGGCATCATTATTCAAGGAATCTTCCGGCGACATGCGATATTTGATAATATTGCAATGATCGCAGGTTTTGCAGACATGTTCCGCTCCGCAGAGCATACGACCGCGAAATCGACGAAATTTGTCACCATTCCAAATTTCTTTGATTGATTGTTCGCGGCAATCGCCGATAATTTCCGGGTAATCCAGGGAAAAACAAGGCACCACTTTGCCGTCCGGGTTGATCTGCATGCTGAAAAAGGGCTGAGGACATATTTTAACTTCCGTTACGGGCAGGCCGAATTGAGTAACTGGCAAATCTTTATCGCCAAGGACTTTTTTATAATCAACTCCTGGATAAATCGGCACCGTGTGTTCAATGCCGATACTGTCGCAAATATCTCCAAAAATTTCATAGAATTTTTGTTCGTCCGCCTTACCATCCAAAGCGGTATCCATTACTTTAATATACAAATGCGCCTCCCGTTTATGTTCGTAGAAATATTTAATATTATCAATAAATTTGTCAAAATCTATCTTGACCTGACTCACTGCCAGGTACTTTTCCCGACTCGTGCCTTGGAGTGAAATGATCATCCTGGACAAACCAGCAGCAATGAGTTTATCCGACATCGCCGGACTCAGCAATGAACCATTGCTGATAATTTCAATGATATTAGCCACTTCCTTGGTTTTGGCATAAGTCACCATAGCGGCCATGTCTTTATGCAACAACGGCTCACCCATACCCACAAAACGTAACACTTTTAATTTTTGCGGAAAGGTGGCTGCTTCGTCAATGCTTTTTTTATACAAAGCAAAATCCAGCATCACCTGATCTGAGATAAAACCGCGTTTAGCCATATCAACGGAAAAAATACAATAACGGCATCTAAAGTTACAAGCATAGACCGGAAAAATATATAACAAAAATGGGGTGTCCAGTGGCAGAGCTTCGGCTAATTTCACTCTTTTGCCCCCGGGAGTTTGTCCGCTTAAATCTTTGGCCCGCATATTACAATTAATTACCGGCGCCGGACAGCAAAGCCGCGTCTTGGTTGAATGGATGACGTGTTCTATCTTCCTCGGTAAAAACCTCGTCACAAGGTACCGGCAATGGTCGATTATAGATTCTGCCAACCACATACTTATCAATAAAATCTTGATCCTCGGCGATTAAGCAGGTGTCGACGTGTTCACCGAAATACTTAATGGCCAGCCCTCTTTTGATAATATCTTTTAAGGGTTCCTTAAAAATATTACCTATTGAAGTATGGATGTAGGGGCAGGGCAATACATCCCCGTACTGAGTGACCGAAATCATGCCTTTGACCGCTATACAACCCATATTCAAGCCGTAAGCAGGAGTTAAATGAGTATAGACATTATGACTTTTTTCCAACTCGCGCATATAATCCATGTCTTCTCTGTCAACCAAGCCGTCGAATTTTCCTTCCCAGGCGCCGACGGGCTTGGCATAAGTCACGAATACCCCTATATTTTTTCCATTAAAAAATTCCACGAACTTAATAAATTCTTCAGAATGCAATCGTTGTTTGGTAACGACGGTTTGCACAAAAAGGTCCAATCCAGCAGCCAAAGAAGCCCCTATGGCCCTCATGGCTCGAGCATGCGAACCCTTAGCTCTTCTGAAGTTATCGTGCTCCTCCGCATCCAAACTATCAATACTCAATTGAATCCTGTCCACCCCGATCGACTTTAAGTGACTGGCTTTTTCTTCATCCAAAAACCAACCATTAGTATCGCAATTGATGTAAAATTTTTGCGGATCAATGGCCGCCACTAGATCATCAAAATCTTTAAAAATCAGGGGTTCTCCGCCGGTAATCACAAAGCGAGCCAAGCCCATTTCATCGGCTTGTCGAGACAGCTCCTTGACATCGGCTATTGTGAATTCCCGCTTATCCTCAGGGCCCTGGAATCTTTTCACGGAACAATGCTCGCAACGGAAATTACAAGCATAATTATATTGAAATTGAATAATAGCGATGCTTTCTCCGCGCTTAATTTTTTCCTCCGATTTTATTATTTTTTCATAAACAGCCGGCTTCAATTCTTTAAGCTTATTTCTGTTTTTGGTTTCTTGCGGTTTCAAATTTTTATTTGGCATATAATATAAAAATTAATTTACAATATTTAATAACAAGGTTCAGTTCGCTTTTAATCACATCGTTAACTTTTTACGACCTCCTTCATAATAAGCGTAAAAAACCGTGTCATAACCATTATAGCCGTGAGTCCTGAGATAAAATTTATAATCAGGCACCAAACTTTTAATAAATAAAGGGATTTCCCACAGATGCTCCGGATGATGGTAAATGGAAATGGCCAAATCCGGCTTATGCAAGCCAATCATCAAACGACAGCCCCTCAAAGCTTTCGGTTCGGCACCCTCAATGTCCATCTTGATAAAATCTGGTTGGTAACCGCGGAAACACTCATCAAGCGCCACGCATTGCACTAAGACATTCCCGTCAGCCGAGATGCGACTGTCTAAATAATTTTCAGAAAAAAATTTAAATTGCCCTGTTCTCGACCAAACGCCGCATGGTATAAAGGTGGTGTTATGAGATAATTTTTTTTCATCGGTTTCCCTAGTAGTCAGACGACTAAAATTTGCACCATCCGGTTCAAAGGCCAAGATGCTGTCAATGGTGCCGAATTTTTCATAAACCGACATGAGAGTATCTCCATCAAAGGCGCCGCAATCAATGATCTTGTTGGGTCGTCTTACCGCTGGTATGTCTGTGGGAAAATAAATATTTTTAATATCCGGCTCCGGCATAACAGCGATATCGCCGCTGACCCTAAATTGCAGCCAGGATTTGAATAGATCACGGCTGATCTCATCCTGCAATAAAGCCAAAACATCGGCCAGTTGAGATAAATTTTTCTGATAAATATCAATCGGCCCCAACCAATAGCGAGCAGGCAGTTCAGCACTAAAATTAAGATATACTTCTGTATATAAAACTATATCACTAAAACCGAGTTGCCACAACAACATTTTTACTGCCGCCACATCAGTGCGGTGGTTGAACAGGGCCACTATTACCTTAACCTTTTTATTGACCGTCGTATCATTCGGTTGTAAAACAGGCACCCCATCACTTGTTAAGCCATGACCGCCTCGTTCATCTAAAAAACAACTTACTGTCACGCCGCGCCCACGTAACCAAGTTAAAACTCTCCGGCCAATAGTGCCGGCACCATAGATAATTATTTCCCGAACTGTTATCAAATTACCACTCAATTTAGGAGTGGCGGTTAAAATATCCTCAATTTCTTGCTCGTAATTATGATTCATTGAAATTATTGTGTCTAAACTATTAGCGCCCGACTGATCTTAAAAAGATGGGGGGGCGCTATTTTTTTTAAAAAACTCCCGATACCAAACAAAGGTTTCCAAAATACTGCGCTCAAAAGTGTGTTGCGGCCGCCAACCCAAAACAAGGCGCGCTTTCTGACAGTCCAAACTCTGGCTGGCTATTTCGTTGACCTGATCATTGGCGATTTCATACTTAAACATCTTACCGATAATCAGGGAAGTTTTTTGGACTAAGTCAAAAACGGAAAAATTATTGCCGCTACTGAAATTAAAGGCCTCGCCTTTTATCCGGTCAATGTTGGCCATCATTAATAAATAACCGTCAACCACATCCTTAATATAAACATAGTCCCGGATAAAACTGCCATCACTGCGGATTGCCAAAGTTTCATCTAAAATAATCGCCTTCATAATGCCGGGGATAATCCGATTATGATTAAGATCGCCCGGGCCGAAAATATTACCAAAACGGCTGACCGCCACCGGCAAGTTATAAGTCTTAGCATAAGTTCCGGCAATCAAATCGGCGCATGACTTGGAGACATCGTAGGGATGGTCGCCGGACAGCGGCGCCGTTTCGCTAACGTGGTCGCAGTTTTTTCCATATGCCTTGTCGCTAGAGGCAACGACTATGCCCCGTACACTCGGGCAATGACGCGCCGCCTCCAAAATATTAACCGTCCCCATAATATTAACAGCTAATGTTTCTTTAGGATTGATCAAGGCGGTTGGCACAATCGGCTGAGCGGCCACATGAAAAATATATTCAACATTATACTTAGAAATAATGTCAAAAACGCGATCATAATCCCTAATATCGCAAACCGCGCTAACCACTTTTTGTTCCAAGCCCCTGTCTTTAAAATACGACTGATGGTTGTTGGAGCGGAAAGTAATAAAAACCTTAGCGCCTTGCGCCACTAATTTTTCCGTCAGATGACTGCCAACCAAACCGGTAGCGCCAGTTACCAAAATATTTTTATTAACAAATTCATTCATAATATTACGGCCAAACTTTCCAAAAATGATTTTTAAGCCAATCTTCGTTTAATTCTCTGACTTCACGGTAGGTATCCATGCACTTCCAAGCTCCTTCATGCGGAAAAATCGACAATTCATCTCGTTCAGCCAATGGCGCAAATGCCTGCTCAATCATGGAATCCGGTTCAATTAAATCAAAGAAGTCTTTTTTAAAAACCATGAAACCCCCGTTAACAAAGTCTTTAAACTCCAAACCGGTGAAATCTTTGACTCCTGTCTGGTGATAATCAATAACTTTGCCAGAAGCGACATCCCGCTTAATCAAGCCAAACCGGCTTTCAATATGAACGCCGGTAATGGTGCCGATGGTATTTTGTCTCTGGTGAAACTTGACCAACTCCCGAATGTTAAGATTGGCCACTCCATCGCCATAAGTTACCATAAAATCTTCATCGCCGATATATTTCTTTAATCTTCTGATTCTTTCCCCTGTTAAAACTTCTTTGCCGTCAGCCGTTAAAATGCCGGTTTCGGCAAAAGTAATTTTAAAATCATCGCAATCGTTATTATGAAAAGTAAGCTGATTATTTTTAGTATCCAGGGTAAAATCATTCAATAAAGTACGCCAGTTAAGAAAATAGTTCTTAATCATATCACCTTTATAACCCAAGGCCAAGATGAATTCATTGTAACCGTAATGAGCGTAAATTTTCATAATGTGCCATAAAATCGGTTTGCCGCCAACCAAAACCATGGGCTTGGGCTTAAACTCCGTCTCTTCTTTCATTCTGGTTCCTTGACCGCCGCAAAGAATGATGGTTTTCATAAATTTTATTTTATCTCCCAAAATCTTGGTATCGGTTGCTTGCGATATTTTGTCAAAAAATCGCTGAATCTATCTTGCAAATAAGCGATTTGTTCGGCAGATAAGCCCTGGTGGCAAGCCACCACCAGGGCCTGACGCATAATTCTCTCGGTATGGGGAAAACTATCCCGAGCCAAACGATGCGGTATGTTTTTAAAACCGGGCTGTTTTAAAATATTGCCAGTAAACACGGGGCGAGTCTGGATGTTATTTTTTTCTAAAAAAGTAACAAGTTCCAGACGGCTGAATGGAGCATCATCTTTAATAATCAAGGGCAGGGCCAGCCAAACCGTTTCGGTATCCGATGTTTGTTTCGGCAAAATAAAAAATTGATCAAGGGTTTGAAAAAATTTAAACAATCGGGAAAAATTATCTTGTCTCAAGCGCGCGAATTCGGGAAATTTTTTCAATTGTTCCAAGGCAAAGGCCGCTGACAGTTCCAAAGGCAAAAAGTTATAACCCAATTCGCTGAAAATAAATTTATTATCGTAAGGAATCCCGTCCAACTCGCCCTTAAAACGATTTTCCAACAATTCCGAATCGACTTGCTCGCCGAATAAAGACGATTGTCGGCCCCAACCGCGCAGCACCAATAAACGATTGGCCCACTTGGAATCATTAACACAAATCATGCCGCCACCACCGGCACCGTTGATAATGTGCGAACCGTAAAAACTGGTGGTGGTGATATGAGAATAAACGCCTGTTGGCCGGTCGCCGTATCTGCCGCCTAAAGTATCGCAAGAATCCTCAATAAACCATAAATGATATTTATCGGCTAAAGCTGCCAGACGAGCCAAATCAGGAATATTGCCCAACAGAGACGGGATTAGTAAAGCGACTGTTTTGTCGTTGATGGCTTTCTCCACTTCATTAATGTCAATTAAATAAGTATTCGGTTCAACATCAACGAAAACCGGCACCAAACCTTTCTGCACAATCGGCGCCACCGTGGTGGCAAAAGTTAAAATCGGCGTAATAACCTCACTGCCTGGTGGCAAGTTTAGCAATTCCAAAGCCAGCAAATTGGCCGAAGAACCGGAATTAACCATGACGCCGTATTTTTTGCCGAACAAGGCGGCGATTTTTTCTTCAAATTCTTTGGTCTTCTCGCCCAGAGCTGTGTTGCCTCGCAGTACTTCAACCACGGCATCAATCTCTTCTTGCCCGTGCACCGACAAACCGTATGGCACTCTGATTTTTTTGATATACTCGTAATTATTTTCTTCCATAGAATTATATCATTAACCTAAACAAAATAATTAAATTCTTTCCCAATTTAAAATAGTGCTGAAGAAACCATTCCTGTCATTGCCCCTTGGGGTGATTTCATCTATTAGTTCCAAACCGCACAACGACTCAACTTCTCCAAAATCACCCAAGTTGCCGGAAAAAAAAGTTAAACATAAATTATAATGTCCGGCCGCCAAACTGCGCGACGGTATACTTAAACAAAAATCATATCGTCCTCGACTCAAATCGCTCAAAGGATTGGGTTTATCATCATGGCTAACCGATTCCATTATAACGGAACCATAGCTGTCCTTGATCGCCAAATAACCATGCAGACCAGACGAGGGGCGATTAATCTGGCAAGAAAAATTGATCACTATTCGTTGATCGCATTTAAACAGATTGCTTACCTGCCCCGACTCCGTGGTTAAAGTTAACGACCTTAAACTGGCCGGACGCGTTTCGTCATTGGCGAAGGTTAACTGATTTTTAAAATTCACCGGCTTGCTGTCCAAATATTTTTCCAAAACTTCCGAGGTGGGGCCGTCAGCCGCCATGCGGCCTCCAACCAATAAGATTGACCGGGGACACAACGCCTTAATGGTCGACAGATTATGAGTAACAAATAAAATGGTTCTCTTTTGTTCCTGGACCAACTTATCTATTTTGCCCAAACATTTTTTTTGAAACTCGGCATCACCTACCGCTAAAACTTCATCGATAAATAAAATATCGGAGTCCATGTGGGCGGCCACGGCAAAAGCCAGGCGGACATACATACCGGAGGAATAACGTTTGACCGGAGTATCTAAAAACTTGACTACGCCGGAAAATTCCACGATTTCGTCAAATCTGTTGACAATATTTTTTTTGGTCATGCCCAAGATAGCGCCGTTTAAAAAAATATTTTCACGGCCAGTCAACTCCGGATGAAAACCGGTGCCGACTTCCAATAGTGAAGCAACTCTACCGTGAATCTTGGCTTGGCCGGCGCTGGGTGGCGTAATGCGCGATAAAACTTTTAGCAGGGTTGATTTGCCGGAGCCATTGCCGCCAATCAAGCCAACCATTTCACCGGCTTTAATTGAAAAACTAATATCTCGCAAAGCCCAAAAATCTTCTTTTTTTTTGCTTTTTAAGTTTTTAAATAACTCGGCCGGATGCCTTAACACTCCCGCCAATTTATCGCGCAGAGTAACGAATCCTTGTTCCAGATGAACAATATTATATTTTTTAGATAAATTATCGGCTTCAATGACAATATTTTCCATATATTAATCTGACTTAACTAAACAACCTTTAATCACTTCCAAATCTTCAACTGCCAACTCCGAATAATTACCACAATAAAAACCTTGATTATGCAAAATATCCACACCCGGCACCTCATAATATTTATCTATATATTTCCGATAAAACGGTTGTTTTTGCATATTACCAGCAATCATTGGTCGACATTCTATGCCGGCATCTGAAAAAATAGCCAAATACTTACTTCTCAACATAGCACTTTGACAAACAAATGGTAAAGCAAAAGGTGATAATTTTTTAATATGTGAGTGCTGTAAAATAATGAAGTCAGGGTTGGTCATAATCGCTTTTTCCACCTCAAAATAATTATTACTTCTTAAATCAATACCATCATCCAAATATTTTAACTGTATGGAACCCAAAAAACCGGTTATTTCAGTCGGACGAAGATTAAAAGCCAAATCATAAAAAATGTATTTGGCCTCAAAATTAGAGTTAATGTTGAAATGTTGTCGCCAAGTTACTTGCGCTTTTTCGGTAATATTTCTATCCCAACCGTTAGCTCTGACTATTCTTAACATATCAGCTAGTTGTTCGTCATCAGTGCAAACCATACCACCTTCAATTGTGGACATATGATGAGCCACAAAAAAAGAAAAGGTGCTTGCCAGACCAAAATTACCAGCCTTATTATTAGCAATTTCCGTTCCCAAAGATTCACAATTATCTTCTAATAGTAAAATATTTCTCTCCTGGCAAATGTTCTTTATATTTTCTAAATCACCAACAAATCCCAGAGCATTGGTTATAAATAAAGCTTTCAACGGTTCCGTTTCCAGTCTTGTCTTCAAGTTTGTAGACATAACGTTTAATGTTTCCGGCTGACAATCAAGTGGCACCGGCCTCAACCCCAATTGTATTATCGGCATGACATTGGTTGGCCAAGTTAAAGCGGAAAAGCCAACATTATCACCATTTTTGAGTAATTGCAGGTTTTTTAAAGACTGCGTTAAAGCCAAATTAGCACTGCCGCCGCTATTAAATAAAACGGCGAATTTTCTACCCTGTTTAATAGCAAACTCACTTTCAAATCTCAAACACTGATCGCGCATACTCAAATAATCAGCCCGTAAAATAAAGTCGGCTAACAACTGCTTAGTTTCAACTTCATGCAAAAACATACCCCCCACTAAAGGAATGCTATAATCCACGCTTCTGCCAATAGCTTGTGTCTGTTGTTGATTTTGATTTTTTACAAACCAATCAACCGTTGTCGCCAAACCTTCAACCAATTCGATTCGATGACGCCAACCAAGATTGTGCAACCTTGTCACGTCTAAAAGCTTACGCGGCGTACCATCCGGTTTGGTGACATCCCAAATAATTTTACCTTCATAGCCAATGTTTTGTTTGATGATTTCAGCCAATTCTTTAATGGTTATATCACGACTGGTGCCGATATTAATGATTTCTGAACCATGGTAATAATTCATTAAAAATAAACAAGCATCAGCCAAATCATCTACGTGCAAGAATTCTCTAAAAGCCGAGCCAGTACCCCAAAGAGTGACCGTCGGCCGATGATTCAGCTTAGCCTCATAAAAACGACGTATTAAAACAGGAAAAACATGTCCCGTGTTGAGATCAAAATTATCACCTGGTCCATAAACGTTAGCCGGCATAACTGAAATAAAATTGGTACCATACTGCTGATTAAAACTTTGGCACATTTTAATGCCAGCTATTTTAGCCAAAGCATAAGCATCGTTCGTTTCCTCCAATTTATCGGACATTAAACATTCTTCCCTGAGTGGCTGCGGTGCCAATTTGGGGTAAATGCAAGACGATCCCAAAAATAGTAATTTCTTAACCCCAACACGATAAGAGTTGTAAATGATATTATTTTGAATGGCCAAATTTTCGTAAATAAAATCGGCTTTTTGTTCTTTATTTGCCATAATACCACCAACTTTGGCGGCTGCCAAAAATACAAAATCAGGATTAACTTGCTCAAAAAAATCTCTAACGGCAGCTTGGTCCAATAAATCCAGTTCCTGACGGGTGCGTAAGATTAAATTATTATATCCGGATTCTTTTAATCGACGAACTAATGCTGAACCAACCAAACCGCTGTGGCCAGCCACATAAATTTTAGCTTGACTATCCATAAAATCAATTTTAGATTACCTTAAAATTAGATTAGCTGGCGAAGAATTAGACAAATTTTTACTCATATCATAATCAGCCGATACCATTAAACGCACCAATTCTTTAAAACGCACTTTGGGCTCCCATCCTAATTTTAATTTAGCCTTGCTGTAATCACCAATCAATACGTCAACCTCAGTCGGACGAAAATATTTGGGATCAATAGTGATAATTGTTTTACCGGTTTGACGATCGACACCTTCTTCGTTTATGCCATAACCGCGCCAGACCAAATCAATCTGCAAAAGATGACAAGCTTCTTCTATAAATTCGCGAACACTATGCGTTTCACCAGTAGCCAAGACATAATCGTCAGCTTCGGGTTGCTGCAACATCATCCACATACCTTCAACATAATCACGAGCATAACCCCAATCACGTCGAGCTTCTAAATTACCAATATAAAGTTTGTCTTGTAAACCCAATTTAATTAGTGACAAAGCTTTGGTTATTTTTTTAGTAACAAAAGTTTCACCGCGTCGCGGTGATTCATGATTAAATAGAATTCCATTAACCGCAAACAAACCATAACTTTCACGATAATTTTTAGTAAGCCAATAAGCCAGTACTTTAGCGCAGCCATAGGGCGACCGCGGATAAAAAGCTGTTGTTTCGGTTTGCGGCGTTTTTCTGACTTTTCCAAACATTTCCGAAGAAGAAGCTTGATAAAATTTAGCTCGCAAACCAACCTCTTTTATGGCATCTAATAAACGTAAAGTACCCAAACCAACCACATCAACCGTATATTCAGGTATATCAAAGCTAACTCGTACATGACTTTGCGCCCCCAAATGATAAATTTCATCAGGATTCACTTTTCCAATCAAACGAAAAATATTAGAAGAATCCGATAAATCTCCGTAGTGTAAAAAAAAGTCTAAATCAGGAGTGTGGGGATCTTTGAAAAAATGGTTGATTCGTGCAGTATTAAAACCAGAAGCGCGCCGAATAACACCATGAACTTCATAACCCTTATTTAACAATAACTCCGCTAAATATGAACCGTCTTGTCCTGTGATTCCAGTAATTAAAGCTTTCTTCATAAAGAAATTTAAATGGTATCAACTGAATATCTTTCAGCTTTTCTAAAATACAGCCAACCGACAATCAAGACACTAACACAAGCCACGGCAGATAAACCGAATTGCAGCCAATTAGTGACATAACTGTGCAAAAATTCACTTCTGGCTGTTTTAATGACACCGGCCAGGGGGTTAACGGCCAATATCCAACTATACTTTCCTAAAATGCTGGATGAGTAGACCACCGGAGTAACAAACATTAACATTTGAATAAAAAATGGCAGAATGATACGAACATCGCGATATTTAATATTCAGGGAGGCAAAAAATAGACCTAAACCCAAAGCAGCCATGGCCGCCACCACACATAATACCGGAAAAATTAAAATGCCGCTCAAATCGGGCAAAAAACCGTAATAAACCATTAAACCGATTAAAATGGCCAGGGCGACCAAAAAATCTATAAACCTGGTAAAAATTGAAGATAGCGGTAAAAGTAAACGAGGAAAATAGACCTTGGTAATAATATGTTGATTGCCGATTAAACAAGTGCTGATATCGCCCAAACTGGCGGAAAAGAATTGCCAAAAAATCAAACCGATAAACACAAAAATCGGATAAGGGGCGCCGTCAGTCGGCATTTTGGCAAAATTGCCAAAAAAAACAGAAAATACCACCATAGAAATAAAAGGCTGAAACAGGACCCAGCTGACACCGATGACAGTTTGCTTATAACGGACTTTTAAATCGCGCCAGGTTAAAAAATACAAAAGCTCGCGATATTGCCAAATTTCGGCCAAATCTTTGATATTAAAACGATTTTTTGGTTTTATGACAATAATTGACGCCATAAATTTTCCTTTGCTCGCCTTTTGTGTTTTAACTATAAAAAATAAATTTATCTGTCTATAAGTCTGTTTAAGGTTAACACTTAGGCCGGCAAAAATCAAGGCTGAGTTGAAGTAGCCATGGCTTGTTTAATGTCGGCCAGCAAGTCTTGAGTCTGTTGATCGCCGGGTTGCAAAGTTAAGGCCTGCTCGGCCGCGGTAACAGCCGCCTGATAATTTTTTTGCGCCAGATAATACAAGGCGGTGTTGTAGTCCCAGGTTTCGTTAGCCGGATCAATTTGTTTGCCCTTGGCCAGCCAGTCAAAGGCCATTTGCCGTTCACCCAATTTCCAAAATAAATCAGCCATGGCCTGATAACCGGGCGTGGCTATGGGCTGAGCGATCAAACCTTTAGTTAAATAATCAGTGGCCTTAGCCAAATCATTTTTTTTGACATAAATTTTGCTTAACAAATCGTAAAAATAATAACGTTGCCAATTAATGGCGTTTTGGTGCGCAACGCTTTGACTTTGCGCGTCGATTGGCGACATGGCTTGCAGACCCTTCCACACAATTTTCTCAGCCGTTTCGTAGTCGCCGCTCCATAATTTCATTTTGGCGTAATCCTGATAATTAACCGTAATATAAGGATTTAACTTAAGCAATGCCATGTAGGCTTCAGCCGCTGTTGGATAAAACTGCGGATCCAAATGGCGGCCGAACACGGAGTAAGCATGCGCTTTTTCCAGCCAAAAATAATAACCCGCCTCTTTTACCGGATAATTGTCCAAGACGCTGATAATATTATTCTTAACGGTCAACCGATCATTTTTTTGATTAAGCAGGGGCAAGCAATTCGTGTTGAGAAAAGCATAGGCTTCTTTCATTTTCAGCGACGATGAATCGGCGTCCAAGGTTTTATTGATATAATACAAAGTGTCGCCGCAATTATTACGGGCCTCGGCTTTTTTGGCTTTCATATAATAAACATCAGCAATAAAAGCTTTGACTGTAAAAAAATACCAAATAACGCCGATGAAAATAATCAGCGCCGCGGCCATGGAATATTTAAAGAACGCGCTGAATTTAATGTTTACTTCAAACCTTGGCCGGCTATCCCGCACCAGGCCGGCCAACAGAGCCAAAAACCAATAATGATACAAATAATGCGTGGTTAAGGGAAAACCGAACAGCGCCGCCATGGCGTAACCGCCGGTTCCCGCCAATAAAGCGGCTGTTAAATAATAGCGCCCGTCGCGATGATTAAGCTGATTTTTTAAATATTTAACTCCGGCAAAAAATATGTGCAAATTAAAACCTAAAATCAGCAACCAGCCGAGCAGGCCGAATTCCAAAACAGTATCGACAATCAAGTTGTGCGCCCGATCCGGAAAAGAATTAAGCTGTTCATAAAGCGCCCACTCGTTTTGATAATGTTTTAAAAAAATATTGGCCTGACCGTCTTTGCCAAAACCGATCAAGACGCGCCACCACGGCGCTGTGGATAACTCTTGCGCCGCCGCCGACCAGTATAACAGTCTGATTTTATTGGTGTCATAACTTGTGCTGAAACTGGAAGTTAGACGCCAAGCGTAATTGCAGACTGAGCAATTCGGCCCGGCCTGCCGAGCGACCGACCAAATCAAACCGCCGCTCAGCAACAGTACAACCAAGCCTATTAAAATAATTTTTTTTGAACGTTTAAACCAAGACCACGCAAAAAACATCATCAACAAACTGCCCAGCAATCCCAGCCAGGCGCCGCGGCTGGCAGTAAACAGCAAACAACTTAATTGCGCCGTTAGCAACAAGGGCAACCATAAATATTTTTGTTTAGACTTAAACAGCCAATAACCGGCCACGGTCAAGGGAATAATCATAATCAAGTAATGCCCTAAAAAATTGGGCTGGCCCAAAGCCGAAAAAGCCCGGCCCTCATTAACCATCCACGGCTGAGGATCCCAGTTAAAATGCTGGATGACGCCATACCAGCTAACCAGGCCCGAAGCGGCCAAGGCGGCGATAATTATTTTTTTTAGTTGCGGCCAACTCGGAGCGTGCAAAAGCCATAACGCAAAAAACAGCCAATAAGCCAGCAAACTGTGGACGCCTTGCTGACGTTCATAATTACCCCACCAACTAAAGCTTGGCGTAACCGACAAAATGGCGCCAAACACAACATAAACCGCCAAAACCGCTAACGCCCCAAACTGCAATTTTTTATTATAAACCGTTATTTTGCCGCCGGCCGCCGCCTTAATCAGCCATAAACTTAAAATCAGCCACACGCCCGTGCGCAAAATTAGCAATTTATTCAGCTCAAAAACATTATAATTTTCTTGAAAATAAGCAAAATAAACCGGCGTTAAAAAAATCACGGCTCCGAACAGCCAGTAAATAATTTTATCGCACCAACTAACGATTTTGTTTTGATTAATCATGACTTTATTATACCAAAGGGTGGGCAATAAACAAAACAGCGCTCTTGAAAAAGCGCTGTTTTAAAGATAGATAAATAAAATCACGGATCCTGCAGGCCGGCCGGGGTGGCCCAGTGCGTGCCGGCCGAAATGCTGCCGGTACTGCCGGTTAAACAATATTTGATAGAATAAGTGGAAGTGCCTGTTTTGCCGTAACCGTAACTCTCGCTTAATGTCGCACTGCCCGTGCAACCTCCGTCAGTAGCGCCGGCGGCGGTAAGCAATGGATCGGCCGGAATTTTGGCCATATAAGTAACAGAATTGAAAACCAAAGCTGAACCTGAAACCACCGCCGTAGCGGCCGGATAAGAGCTGGCGTCATTATAATACAACTCCAAAGCTGTCTGAATTTGCTTGATGTCGGACACGCGACGCGCGTCGCGGGCCTTGGATCTGGCCGAGGACAAAGTGATGGTGGCTAAGGTGGCTAAAATACCAATAATGACTATCACCACCAACAACTCGATCAATGTAAAACCTCGCGCTGGTTTAGTCATATCGTCACCCCCTTCCACAGTTGTTGTGATAACATACTTTTGTTACCGACCAAAGAGGAGATTGCCCCAAACTTCTTCCAAAAAAATTTCGGAAAATCTTCCCTCGGTCCTTAGTTAGCTAATAATAACATTTTAACACCTTCTCTTTCGATCCGCAACACCGCCTGTTTTCATTATAGCAATAGCACCTTACAACTTCCGCGACAACAATTAAAACTGCGTGGTTAAATTATACATCGGCAAAATAATGGCCGCCGCCATAACACCAACGGCGATACCCATAAAAATCATGATAATCGGCTCCAACAGTACCAACAAATTATCCAGCATATTCTGCACTTCGCTGCCGTAAAAATCAGCGATTTTTTGCAGAACAAAATCCAGCTTGCCGGTTTTCTCGCCAACCACCATCATGCGCGGCACCATCACCGGCACGGTCGGGCTGTTCAAAAAAACGCTGGAAATGGAATTGCCTTTTTCCACTTCTATTATTGTATCATTGATCAAATCCTTAAACAAGGTATTGCCGACGATGCCCTTGGCGATTTTCAAGCTGTTGGTAATGGTCACGCCGCCGGCGAGCAAGGTGCTTAAAGAGCGGGCGAAGCGGACAATGGATAATTTTTTGATCAAGCTGCCGGCCACCGGCAGACGCAAGACTAAAAAATCAAACTGCCGTTTGCCAAAAGGCAGTTTTAAGTAAAGCCGCAGCGTAATAATGAGTCCCGCCAAGGCGATCAATAAAAACCACCAATAGTTGACAAAAAAATTAGAAGTGGCAATCAGGATGCGGGTCATAATCGGCAGTTCTCCGCCGACTTCGTTAAAAATATTGACCAGCTTCGGCACCACCAGAACCATCATTAAAACGCCGACGATGATCAGAGCCGCCATGACGATAATCGGATAAGTCATGGCGCCGCGCAATTTTTTAACGATTTCGTAATTGCGCTCTTCCTCGTCGGCCAAATAGCCCAGGGCCTCATCCAGTTTGCCGGAGCTTTCGCCGGAACGGATGACACTAATATGGAATTCGCCGAACACCTCCGGATGCTTACCCATGCTTTCGGATAGCCGGTCGCCCGAATCCACCTCCTTGGAAATTTCTCCAATCACATGACGAAAAACATAGGCCTCGGTTTGATCGGACAAAATTTTCAAGGCCTCGCTCAAGTTGATGTTGGCCTCAATCAGAACCGTGAATTGACGAAAAAATAAAACCAGGTCTATGGTGCTGACATGACCAAAAATCGACATCACAGCCAAACGCGCCTGCTCCAACGACCAAACTTGCTTAATGGAAATGATCTGCGCTCCTCGTCCGCCTAAAACCTGTTCCACCTGTTTTTCGTCCAGGGCTTCCAAAGTTCCGACTTCTTTATCGTAATCCTTATTGATAATCTGGTATTTAAAAAAAGGCATAATAATAGCCAATCAATCGGCTTAAATATTCATCACTCTCATCACCTCTTCCAAACTGGTGATGCCTTGCGCCACTTTCATTAAACCGTCTTGATTGATGGTGATAAATGGTTGGTGTTGTTTAACTTCCTCTTCGGTCACGACACCGTTTTTATTCAAAATAATCTCCTTAACGAATCCATCCACATCCAAAACTTCAGCCAAAGCCACCCGCGAACGATAACCGGTCTTATTACAACGCACGCAACCAACCGGTTCATAAACAATCAGCTGGTCAGGATTAAAATCGGGCATATTGGCCGCCAACACTTTTTCCGGAATGGCTTTTAACTGTTGACGCAAATCAGCCAAAACTTTTTCCGGCATTTTTTTCTCTCTTTTGCAGTTGGCGCACAACCGCCGGGCCAAACGTTGGGCGATGACCATGTTCAAAACCGAACCCAGAAGAAACGGTTCTATCTTCATATCCAACAAACGCGGCACGCTGCCAATGGCGTTATTGGTATGTAAGGTTGACAAAACCAAATGACCGGTTAAAGCGGCATGGATGGCCAGTTCCGCCGTTTCATTATCGCGAATTTCGCCGACCATCATGACATCGGGGTCCTGACGCAACAAAGAACGCAATCCGGAAGCGAAAGTGAAACCGATTTCCGGCCGAATCTGCGATTGATTAACTCCTTCCAGATAATATTCTACCGGATCTTCCAGAGTCACGATATTGACACCCTCGCGATTCAGGATATTCAACACCGAATATAAAGTGGTGGACTTGCCGGAACCGGTCGGACCGGTCATCAGAATGATGCCCACCGTCTTGGTAATATTCTTTTTAATGGCCTCCAAATTAGTGCCCTGGTAACCCAGCTGATCCAAGGTCAACATGCTCTTGGAGGTATCCAAAACGCGCAGCACCACTTTTTCAAAACCCATCAGCGGCAAAATCGATACCCTGAAATCAATGTCTTTGTCGTTGACATTCAAACGAATGCGGCCGCCCTGAGGCACGCGCGTTTCATCCAACTTCAAATTGGACAAAACTTTGATTCTGGCCACGATGCTTTCATGAATATTCTTCGGCAGCAACAAAGAATTGTGCAAAATACCGTCAATGCGATAACGCACCCGACTGTCTTTATCCATGGGCTCGATGTGAATATCGCTGGCTCCGGCTTCCACGGCGTGCTTGATGATTTCCGAAACGATTTTGGAGACCGGCGCGTTCTTGACCACTTCCTCGAAACTGGCGCTGGCGCTTTCCTTGCTGGCGGCGGCTTCTTTTTTCTCTTCCTCTTCTTTGGATTTTAAAGCCGAGGTGATCTCTTCGGTAAAACGTTTATACTGACGAAAAACATTGGTAAAACTGCCTTCGGAAATTAAAAAATACTCCACCTGCAAATTATTTTTATTGGCCAAAAAATCAATGGCGCTGATGGCCTTGAAATTGTCGGGATCAACCATGCCTATTGACAACTGGCTGTCTTTTTTGTCAAAACAAATCACCCGGTAATTTTCCGCCGTTTCGGCCGGAACGTTGTTCAAAACCTCCTGCGTCACTTCGGTAAACAACAAATTGGCGTAAGCCAGATGTAAAAACTCGGCCTTAATTTTGACGTAATCCTCCTCGTTGATGACATTGCTTTCGTTAATCAAGGCGTCCAGGGTGGTATTTTGCTCCTGGGCGCGTTGACCAAACAAAACCGCGTCTTCGGCTTTTAACATGCCCCTGGATACTAAATAATCCAGGAGCTTCTTATCTTTGACGATGTTTTTAGCAACCATAGAACCTTAAAACGGTTTAAAAGGATTGGCGAAACGACGCGGCACCTTGGCTATTTCTTCGGGCGTTAAATTTTCGGCTTGAGGCGTAGAGGTGACGCCGGTTTCCACCGCGACTTCCACCTTTTGCAACTCCTTAAACTTCTTATCGGTCAAAACTTCCGTATGCAATTTAGTGTCTAGAGTCGGGGCTGCGGCCTGCTCAATGATACCGGGGTCCAAATTAACAGACTGCTGACCCAAAAAAACATAATAATAATAAACGCCCACACCCAAGAGTAACAGGATAACGGCGTAAGTGACGATTTTAAGATTTTGATTCTGCATACTGGCTTAAAATTGATAAGTGATGAAATGAATGGCGGCGGTTTGTTGCGCCGGATTGTATTCCACTTTTTGCACATCCATCAACCGCAAATTCAACTCAAAAGTTTTCAGCACCCTGACCAGGGCCTCGTAATTAACCTTGGACAGTTTGCAAACGGTCATGGTCAAAGTCAGACGATTCAAAAGACCGCCTTGACGAGACGCTCCGGAAATATTGGGCAAATCATAACTCGCGTCCAAAGACGACGGTTCGATGGACTCAACGGTCAAACCGTTCTTTTTCACGATATATTCGGCCTCGCGATACAATTCGTTTTGATCGTTATCGGCGGTGACGATCTGCTCTATTTTTTGCTTGTTTTCCGGACTGATTTTTTCATACAATTTTTTCAAAGCCACTATCTGATTGTAATACTGATTTTTACTGATAGTGTCCTGCTGTTTATCAATGATGCCCTGATTGGAAACAACGGCGCTGTATTTTGGCCCCAAGAACCATTGGTAACCGAAAAATAAAATCACGCCGCAGACCAACAAAATCACCAGCCAGAAAAATTTATACAAATACACATAAAACCGATCCATTGACTGGCTCAGACCGACGGGACCGCTTTTGCCTTTGGCGGGAGGATTATTTGTCATATTGCGGATCTTTAATAAACACTGAACGATTCAAGTTCAAATTAAGATTAAATTTGACTTTATTTTGAGGCGTGGTCGTGCTGACGCCATTGTCGGTGGTGGCGGCGCCGCTATCAACGCTGGTCACCTCTTTACTGTCGGCTTGCAAAACTTTTAGCTGCAAAGAAATAGCGCGAAAATCCTTAGCCACGGCCGGCACGGTGTATTTGCCGGCGGTGTCGCCGCTGAACGATTCAAAATAGACATCCTTAATGGTGTTGTTTTCCAAAAATTTAAAAAACTTGGTCCAATACAAATGATTCCTCAATAAATAATCGGCCGCCAGCAACTTGTCGTTAAACTGCATGATCTCCTGCAATTTGGCGTTTTCTCTGTTGATTTGCGCCACGGCATTGTCATAATTCTGAAACACGTAATCATTGGCTTTGAGACGGTCCTTTTCCCATAACTGCAATAAACCGAAACTCAAAAAGCACAGTAAAACCGACAAAGCCGCGAACAGCACCAACCATAGCAAACGACTGGGCCAATCCAAAAACATGCTGCGGCGGTCCTTAATCAAGTTGGTGGACACCATGTGATAAGACTGCCAAGCGCGATTCTCTATGCGCTCCCGCTGATTAGCCGTTTCATGTTTTAACCGCTCGGATTGAAAATGCTGAGCGGCTTTTTCTTTGGGCAATGACGGCGCGGTCTTGGTCGCCTGTAAAATAGGGGGGATCGAGGGCTGAGCCATTGGCGACCGACTGACAACCGGTCCGGGCGCCGGAGGAACCGCGGCAGCATTAACTTGAACCGCGGCCTTGACTGTTTCAACCGCTTCCCGGGCCGCCCGTTCCGCGACCTGCCTTTCTTTTGCCCGTTGATTCTCTTGCCGCATCCGGTCACTCTCCGCCCTGAATTGTTCGGCCGTGATCTGCTTGTCCCTGGCAAACCGATCTTGAGCCGCTTTGGCCACCGTTTGTTCTTTGGCTCTGGCCTGGGCCGCCTTGGCCACTTCGGCCGCTTTGGCCGCGGACCGTTCTTTGGCTCTGGTCATTTCCAGGGTCAGCAAATCCCGCCTGATATCATTGCCGGCCTGGTCTTTGCCAAAAAGAAAAATACCGACATCTTTTAAAAACTTGCCGACCACTGACATTTTTTTGGGACTTTTGGCCGTCTCTGGTAACGGCTTTTTGGCGTCAGATTGTTCCATGGTTATTTCTTGTCAAATTCCCGCATAGCCAAACCGATGGCCACTGACAAACGCGGACCTAATTGTTCTAACACCGGCTTTAACTCGGCTGGATAAGCCACTCTGAACCAGGGGTCGCCCACCACCACATTTTTTTCCAAAGCGTCGGAAAAGTAAGCGGACAGATTATACAACAGACTGGAACCGCCGGTTAAAATCACTCGCTCCACCTCCTGATTTTCCTGACTGGGAAAAGCGTTTAAAATATATTTGGCTTCATTGATAATCGGCGCGACGGTGTCGGTGATTGGCTTGGCCAGTTGATTATCTCCGGATAAATCGTATTTCAGTTGTTCGGCCTTATCCAGGCCGATATTCAAACTTTTGCCGATCGCCCGGGTGATATCCAGACCGCCGACATCAATGGTGCGGCTTAAAACTGGCACGCCCTTATCCACAATAAACAGGTTGGTGGCATTGGCGCCGATCTGGATAATATTCAAAACCGATTGATCGCTGCCGACCAGGGAACGAATCAGTCCGAAAATTTCCGTTTCCAGACTGACCAAATTCAGTTTCATGGATTTGAAAGCGTAGGCGTAACTTTTGATTAAATTCTTAGGAGCGCCGATTAATAAAATGCGATTGTTGGCCGGCTTGGCCGAAGCTTTGGCTCCTTTGGCCGGAACGGCCGAAGTGGCGGCGGCCATTGACGCTGTGGACGGGAGAATGGCCTCGGTTGTTATTTTTTGCCAATCCAGCACGATATCTTCCAGGGGCAAGGGGATAACTTTTTTCGCCTCCCAATTGACCGCCATACTCAAATCTTTGTCGTTCAGATTGCCCCCCACATTAATAATGGAAGAAAACACGGAAAAAGTCGGCAAAGAAGCGATGATGTTCTTGGAGGAGATGTTAGCTTTTTTGATGATATTTTCAATGGTTTCGGAAACGTATTTGATATCCAGCTTATTGGCGTCAATATTGCTTAAAGTCAGACGGTCGCTAAAACCATAAGTCACCAAGGCGACCTTGTTTTGATGTTTTTTTAGTTCCACGATTTTAATGCTGGAAGAACCGATATCCACACCCACATAACCTTCGCTGGTTGAACCAAATAGAGACATAAATTTTGCAGAAAAAAAGTAGATGACTTATAATAAGAAGTGGTGGTTTTATTATACTATAAACCAACAGACCTGTGAAGTCGCGCCGGCTGTTGACGGATACAAATCTATTATACCACGGCGACTTAAAAAAACCAAAGAACTATGACCGGTTTCAAGACCAGACGACTTATCATCATCATGGCCGCCCTCTGCTTGGCGGTTGCCATCATTTTATTGGCCTGGAAAATTTTCACCGCCGCGCCCGCCCCGACGCCGACCGCGCCCGCCCCGACTGTCCAGAACGGCAATGGCGTCTTGCCGCAAGCCGGAACCGGCGGTCAACCCAACATAACTGAAAATAATCAACAAGCTTTAACCGACACTGGCGCCAGCGCCGCCAATAACGCCGCTGACGATTCCCCGACCGCTCCGGCAACGGACCGTAGCAACAAAATCCAGGATTTGATTGAATATACCAGCGCCGCCGCCGCTTTGGCCGGAGACGGCGAGTCCGTGCAGTATTATGACCGGGCCGACAATAAATTTTACAAATTGGACGCGGCCGGCCAACCGCAAGATTTATCCGGTCAATCCTTCTACAATGTCAGTCGGATCACTTGGTCAGCCAACAAAGAACAGGCGGTTTTGGAATATCCCGACCAAAGCAAAATTATTTACAACTTTACCACCGGCCGACAAGTTTCGCTGCCCAAACACTGGTCGGATTTTTCTTTTGATCCGACCGGTCAACAACTGATTTTCAAAAGTATCGGTTACGACCCGGCTGACAGTTGGCTGGGCGTGGTCTCAAGCGACGGCACGGGCGAACGAGTCATCGCCAAAATCGGCGCCAATGCCGATGAAGTGATTACCGGCTGGTCGCCCAACAATCAAATCGTGGCCATGTATAGCGAGGGTCAAAGTTTTGAACAAAAAACCGTCTATTTTGTCGGTTTGAACAATGAAAATTTCCGCTCCATCACGGTTAATGGTCGCGGCTTTACGCCTCTGTGGTCGCCGGACGGCAGTCGTTTGCTTTACAGCGTTTACAGCACCGTCAGCAACCTCCAGCCGACTCTGTGGACAGTGGAAGCGCGGGGCGACAGTATCGGCGCCAATTCACTGCCCCTCAATCTTAACACCTGGGCTGACAAATGCGTTTTCGCTTCACCGCTCACGGCTTATTGCGCCGTGCCGGTTAATTTGCCGACCGGCGCCGGATTGTCGCCCGCGAGTTCGCTGAAAAATACCGATCAACTGTATCTGATTAGTTTGGATAGCGGTCAAAAGACGCTGGTTGATGACGGCCGACTTTACAATATGACCGATCTTATTTTAACCAAGGATCAAAAGTCGCTTTATTTCACCGACAAAATCAGCGGCAAACTTTACAGATTAAGTTTATAAAGTTAACTTGTCATGGCGAGTCCCGAGTCTGGCAAGGGACTCGGCAATCCCGCCGTCTTAGACGACTGCATGTCCAAAGAAATCAATCTCTATGCTTGCGCCAACTGCGACGCCCAATTCCCCAAGTGGAGTGGGCGTTGTTCGGAGTGCGGCGCCTGGGGCCAAATCATGGCCGCGGCCGGCACCGGTAATCAATCCGTTGCCAAACCATCAAAGATAATCAATTTGCAACAACTATCCGACCAACAGACGACGCGATTGACAACCGGCCTGCCGGAAATTGATCGTGTTTTTGGCGGCGGCATTGTCAACGGTTCGCTGTCTCTTTTGGGCGGCGAACCGGGTATCGGCAAATCAACCCTGGTGGCGCAAATCGCCGACGCCGTCAGCCATCAACACAATGTGCTTTATGTTTCGGGCGAAGAATCTGGCACGCAAGTCAAACTTCGCTTGACGCGACTGGGCTGCGACTTGAAACGTCTGAATTTTATCGCCGACGTCGACATCGCCGCCATAGCGACTGCCGCGCGTTCTCTTAAACCGGCCCTTTTGATCATCGATTCCATTCAAACCATGGTCAGTCACTATCTGCCAGCCGAAGCCGGCAATTTAAATCAAATCAGGGCCTCGGCCGTGGAATTTTTAAATCTAGCTAAAAATGCCGACATCGCCACCATCCTGATCGGCCACATCACCAAAGACGGCTCTTTGGCCGGGCCGAAAAGTCTGGAACACCTGGTGGACACCGTTCTCTATTTGGAAACCGACCCCTCGCTGGCTTACCGTTTTTTGCGCGCGACCAAAAATCGCTTCGGCTCCACCAACGAACTGGGCGTCTTTACCATGACCGAGGCCGGCCTGGAAGCGGTGGCCAATCCCACCGGCTTGTTTTTGGAAAAAAATAACCGCTTAAACTTCGGCTCGGTGGTCGGAGCTATAACCGAAGGCAGCCGTCCCTTTTTGGTTGAAATCCAGGCCCTGGTTTCCAAAACCGTCTTCGGCTATCCCATCCGCCGCAGCGCCGGTTTTGACCAGAATCGTCTGCAAATTTTAACCGCCGTTCTAACCAAGCGCGGCAGTCTTAATTTAACGGCCGCCGATGTCATTGTAAATATTGTCGGCGGCCTGAAAAGCGCCGATCCCGGGCTGGATCTGGCGGTTTGTCTGGCTATCGCCTCCTCCTGGAAAAATATCAGCCTGCCGCCCGGCCTGGTGGCAGTGGGTGAAGTCGGCCTATCGGGAGAAATCAGGAGCGCGGCCCGTCTGGAGGAAAAATTGCAAGCCGCCCGCCAGTTAAATTTTCAGCGGGCCGTTGTTTCAGCCCAAACAAAACTTCCTAAAATACCCGATGTGGATTTAATCAAAGTCCGCGACCTCACCGAAGCCCTGGCCCTTCTTCAATAATCAAACCCCCAAACAACCCCTAAGAAGGAGTTGTTTTTTAATCTTTTAGGCAACGCACCCCATAACCATCTCGTTTACCGGTAGCGTTATGATCTATATCATTAGAGCTATTAATCCGGACACGATAAGCGGAGTGATTGTTTTGAATGGAAGAAACATATGTATACGCCACTTGATTATAACCCTCAAAATGTCCGCCGCTTTGATCCGCCTTTCTTTGCCCGGATAAGAAAAAATTTAAACCACTCCTGCCACCGGGTTTGAGCAAATGGCTACCTTGAACAGAACCTGCATAACCATTGGTGAGAGTATCGGCATAAATAACTTGACCTAAACTTGCATTCGAATCAGGCAAATAATTTTTAATAACATAGAATTCTCCAACGTTCTCCTCGTAATCCGAAGGCACATGCCAACCCTTGGGGCAAATGCCCTGGCGTTTGGCCTCAATTCCCGCGCCGGTCAGATAAGATGTCGGGTAACAGGGATCACCGGCCTTTAAATTGCCGGGACCGGCCACATTGCACATATTCGGCAGATACATGGCTTCGGCCCAACTGTAAAGACCGCCGTTTTGTCGGCAATGATCTTCCGAAGGCGTAGAGCAGTTAGCGCCGTCGCAACCGCACCACTTCTCTATTTTGGAATCGTCAACCATATCGCCATAGTCAGTCTTCATGGAGCCCAGGTTGATATTTTTGTCCAACCAACATTGATCGCCGATTTTAACGGCTCTGTAAACGGTGTCAATAACCGCGCAGCTGCCGTTCGGCTCAAAATCGGTGTCGCCGCAACTAAGCTGGGAACAATCACCGCAAGAGCAGGCGTCGCATTCCGGCTGAAAGTTGGAACCGGTATTGCCCGGCAAACTGTAATCGCCGCTAAAATTTCCCGGCACGGCGTAATTTATGCCGGACCTTATTTGTCCGGACGAAGCGCCCAAACAATAAGTCAAAATATAACCGGCGCCGTCGCAAGTCCGAGTGTAATTATATTCAAAACCGTCAGGACAATTTCCGTCGGCCGGCATGATATTGTGAGGCACGATCGGTAAATATTGTTTGCCGGAGTTATTTCTGAGCAACGGCTTGCCGGGAATTAAGAAAGCCGGATAACTTCCCGTGTCACCGTCGTACAATTCCAAAGCGGCCTGAATTTTAACGATATCATTAATTCTCTTAGAGTCGCGCGCTTTAATACGCGCTGAATTCAAGGCCATTACCGCCACAGCCGCCAAAATGCCGATAATCGCCACGACGATGACGATTTCCAATAGAGTAAAGGCCGACGGCAATCCTGAACGACGAAGATGTTTAATCATAACGCTTTAATTATAGCATAAAACGACGGATATTAGACAATGACCAAAATAATTTTCAAGGCTCAATTTTCGATTTTCAATCAATGAACAATTTAAAAAAATTTTACTTGGTGGCGTTATACAAATCCGCCACTTCTTGGGCCGAGAGAGCGCGGGAATAAATACGAAGGTCATCAATAACGCCATCCATATATCGTTGATTAACCCCAGAACCAATACCCATTGCAGCAGCGGCCTCATAATAGATAATATGACTACCAACATTTTTGGATTGATATAGTTGACCATTTATATAAACATACATATAAGAACCATCATAAACCCCTGTAGCCATATACCAAGTATTAGCCACAGGAGACCAAGAGCCGACAATATTAGCTTCATCTCCTGCAATAGTAGAGCTATTGGCGTCAACGCGTAATTCAAACCAAACAAAAGGATGATTAGTACCTTTGCGATAACAAAAACTAAAACCCGTCCATTTGAAAGCAATGCTTTGGAAATCTTGAGCGGTATTTGTGGTTTCAAACCAAGCCGTTAGTGTTATGGCTCTAGTGGGACTCTGTAAAGAGGTGGAATCATTAATAATAATTTGATTACTCCCATCAAAACTATACGCCGCGTTACTCCGTCAGCCTTTGTCCGCGGTTAATGTGGCTCCCGTCACCGTGCCATTATTTCCGTTGCCCGAACTGTCATTGGCGTTACCGTCCAGTTTCCACCAGCCAACCAGACCGGGAGCGATGCCTACACCCTGTTCGGAACTAACGTTAACTCCGGACGGTTGGGAGCCGGAAGGCAGTCCCAGGCAAAAGTTAATGGTGTAGTTGTTGCCGCTGTTGACTTGAGAATAAGTGTAGTCGTTGTTGGGACAGCCGTTGTCACTGTAAGGAGCCGGGTTGTGAGGAATAATCGTGAGATAAACCTTAGTGGCATCCGCGGGACTGACTAAAGTATTGCCGGGGGTGGCGTATTGGGGGTAAGAGCCGACATCGGCATAGTAAAGTTCCAAAGCATTTTGCCAAGTTCTGAGATCGGCCACTCTCCTGCTGTCCCTGGATTTCACCCGGGCGTTAGCAACAAACACCGTGGCCAGAGTGGCCAAAATGCCGATGATGACAATCACCACCAACAACTCGACCAAAGTGAAAGCTTGATAATGCCGGCAGTGGCGATGATTATACTGTTGGGGAGTAATCATATTATTTAATAATAGCACTAAAAATCGCCGATTGCCATTTCGGATATCAATCAAACGTGTATTGTTTTCCTGCTGAATCCGCCAGACTCTCAAATATATTTATTTGACAATCTTCTTGGCTTCGTGTTTTTGTCGCCGCTGCCACTCGGCAATATCCCGATGGTTGCCATCAAGTAAAACTTTGGGTACGGTATAATGCTGGCGACCGACCCGAAAAACAGCCGGCCTGGTGTATTGCGGATACTCCAAAAGCCCAGGTTCATCGTGCGATTCCGCAGCCAAACTGTCTTGATTGCCCAAAACGCCGCCCAACAGACGCGAAACCGAGTCCACTATCACCATGGCGCCCAACTCACCTCCCGTCAAAACGTAATCGCCGATGGAAATTTCCTCATCCACAAAATCAACCACTCTTTCATCAACGCCTTCGTAACGACCGCAAACCAAAATCAGGCGATCCAATTTGGCGTATTCGCGAGCCAATTTTTGCGTCCAGGGACGACCTTTGGCCGACAACAAAATAACCCGCTCTTGGGCGGGCCGCCACAATTTTTTGACGCGATCGGCAAAGCCGCCTTTTTTAACATTGACGATGGCCCGATGAAGCGGCTCGACTTTCAAAATCATGCCGGCGCCACCACCATAAGGCGCGTCATCCACAGTCCGACGTTTATCGGCCGTAAAAGAACGCAAGTCATAAACTTTAATCTTAGCCAACCCTCGCTCTTGAGCGCGGCCAATAATAGACTGGCTGAAATAACCGTCGAACATGTCGGGAAAAATGGAAATGATGTCAAAACGCATATTAGGCAACGGGCGACACTCCGCGCGCAACACACCGTCAACAACGATTTGCCGTCTCACTCCGCTGTTTGTTGTTTATTGCCCGATTTGTGTCACTTACTAATTAAAAGACCACGGATGGAGCCGTGGTCTTTTAACAATATCATTGGTTATATTTTTAAGTCATCAACGCTGGATGTGTCGATATCCATGCTTTGATCAATCATGGAGTGACCGCGTTTAGCGCCTTCCGGCTCGTAAATCTTCAAATTGACTCTGGCGTTGTTTTTGGCGCCGATAATTTTTAACAACGTTCTGATGGCTTGCGCCGTTTGACCTTTGCGACCGATCACATAACCCATGTCGGACGGATCGAGTTTGAGGGTCAAGAGAACACCCATCTCATCTACTGTTCTGTCCACCACCACGCTTTCCGGGTGAGCCACAATAGACTTGACAACAACTTCTAAGAATTCCTTATCCTTGTAGTCTGCCATAGTTTTGCTATATTCATTAAAAACTTGATTCGGTTTTCAATAAATACCGCTTATTTGTTAAATAACCAAGGTAACTTGGCTGATTGGATTATAAAGCCAAACTCCGAAAATGTCAACTTATTTCAAAACCACGAAAATATAATCAACGGTAAAAAACCAGGCCAAAAGAGAGGTGACGAAGCCGATGGCAAAACTGGCGATGGCGATCAAAACAAAGGATTCGGTTTTAACCTGGCCGCCCCAGACAATCGGCTCTTTTTTGTTTTTTAAATTCTTACTCATCAAGACCATAAATCATTATTAAGTCTGCGCTCATTATAGCAAAAATCGTCAACCCCGCCAAGAGCTTGTCTGATTCTATCCGGACCAGGGAACTTCGGCCACATAATCGGCCTCATCCTTTACCCCCCTAAATCTGACGTCCAGGGAACTTTTCAAAACATTTTGACCAATGACCACGCCGCGTTGACCATCCACGGTAATTTCGCTGCCCAGTTCCGGCAATTTGGCGGCCAATTCCTTGTAACCTTCGGCTTCATAGGCCAGGCAACACATCAGACGTCCGCAAGCGCCGGACAAACGATCGCTGCCGCGACCGATCAAGTCTTGCGCTTCAGCCACATCGCTGCCCACTGAAGTGAATTTGGTTAAATGCGTGCGACAACACAAACCCAAACCGCAGCGCCCCTGATCGCCGACCGCCTTGGCTTCGTCCCGAATACCGATTTGCTGCAAACGAATGTTCTTGGAAAAACGATGAGTCAACTCTTTGACCAGTTCCCGAAAATCCACCCGGCCATTGGCCACAAAAGCAAAAGTCAGGCGGCCGTTGTCATAATCGGAGCGCACGTCCACCAGCTTCATGTTTAAATCAAATTTTTTGATCAAATCATGACATGCCTGCAAAGCCCGACTTTTATCCACAGCCGACATCAGATGTTCATAATCTTCATCCGACACCCGCCGCGCCAATTCGGCCGACAAGACAGCCGGCTTTTCTTCCAGCAATCCGATCACCCTGGCCAGTTCCCGGCCCTGCTCGGTTTGCGCAATCACATCATCAAACATAGCCAAATCATCCCAAGGACATTCGGCCATCAAGTTTTTTTCCCAAGGCGCGATTTGCAGCTCCACCCAACGCATACCCCTTACAAAGAGTAACGAACAAACGACACCACATGAACATTGCCCAGAATTTGCTCCACGGTTTGTTTGTCGTCTTTGAAGTATTCCTGTTTAACCAGGCACACTTCCGAGTAATATTTATTAAGTTTGCCCTCCACGATTTTTTTCAACATGTCTTCCGGTTTGTTTTCTCTGGTCAACTGTTCGCGGTACACGGCTTTTTCTTTTTCCATTTCTTCAGCCGGCACGTCAGACGGCGTCAGATAACGCGGCTGGCTGGCGGCAATATGCATGGCCGCTTCTCTGGCCAATTCACTCTGACCCGACTGATCTAAACTGACTAAAACACCGATCTGACCGTTGGCGTGGCTGTAAACGCCGACCGTGGCTCCGGTCAAAACCGCGAAGCGCCCCAAAGACAATTTTTCACCGATGACGCCGCTCAAATGCAGCAGGCCTTCCCCCACCGTGGAATCTCCCAGTGGCAAAGACAGCAAAGCGGCTTCATCAACCGGCGTTTCCGTTGCTAAAATCATCAATACTTTATCGGCAAAAGTTTGAAAATCGCTGTTGCGGGTCACGAAGTCGGTTTCGGCATTCAGCTCCACCAAACAACCGCGGGTGTGTTCATCATTGACCCAAACTTTAATGATACCCTGTCCGGCCACGCGTTCGGCGCGCTTGGCGGCCTTGGCAATGCCTTTTTTGCGCAAGATGTCTACCGCCGCTTCCACCTCGCCGCCGGCTTCATCCAGAGCTTTTTTGCAATCAACCATACCGGCGCCGGTGCGGTCTCGTAAAATTTTAATGGCTTCCATAGTAAAAACCAAACCATTAACCGATAACCGTCGTCGTTATCGGTTTGGCTTGTTAATTATTTTTTTTCACTTCTTCCGCCCGCGCCGTGCCCGCCTGAAGGCGACCGTCGGTGATGGCTTCTTTGATCAGATCAAACACCAACTTGATGGCGCGACTGGCGTCGTCGTTGGCGGGAATAACATAGTCAACACCGGTCGGATCGACATTGGTATCGCAAACGGCAATTATGGGAATCCGCTTTTTCTTGGCTTCAGCCAAAGCGGTTTTTTCGGTTTTAATATCCCAGATGAAAATCGCCTCGGGCAAATTATTCAAATCAACCAAACCGCCGACCGCCAATTCCAGTTTGGCGATTTGCCGCGAAAATTGCAGCTGCTCTTTCTTGGTATACTTGGCCAGCTTGCCCAAGCCCTGTTTTTCCAACAAATCTTTGTATTTTTTAATATTTTTCTTGATGACGCTAAAATTGGTCAGGGTACCGCCCAGCCAATGTTCACTGACATAGGGCATGTCGACTTCTTTGATGGTTTTTTTCAACAAACCCTTAACCTGGGCTTTGGTGCCGACAAATAAAACTTTGCCGCCGCGCGCCGTGATAGACACCATAAAATCCAAAGCGCGTCCCAATAAATCGCGGGATTTGGCTAAATCGATAATATGCACGCCCAGGCGTTCGCCAAAAATGTAGGGTTTCATTTGGGGGTGCCAACGCGAAGTGCGATGGCCGAAATGCATGCCGGCTTTCAGCATGTCTTCAATGGCCGGAAGTTTGGTCATAAATTTCCTTTTGGCCTCTGCCATCCCAATAATCCGCCCGAGGCGGACAAGGAAAACGGGTTTGGCATGAGAGTTTAATAATTAAAATAGCCACTAAGCGGCTAGTAAACTTAAAGAAAGATTATAATAATCGTCAAAATTTGTCAAGCAACCGGATGCTGCCGGATGTTGAATATCGGATGTCGGATGTTAACTTTGGCAATATCGCGTTACCGGTTATGCGCTAGGAGATATACTAAACCGCCTTGCCAAACAATAAAAACTATGATACAATAATTGATAAGTTTAAATATAAAGTTAAATATGAAAAAAGACATTCATCCTCAGTATTATCCCGAGGCCAAGGTAAGTTGCGCTTGCGGCGCCAGTTTTACTACCGGCTCAACCCGCCCGGAAATGAAAGTGGAACTCTGCTCCGAGTGCCATCCTTTTTATACCGGTAAACAAAAGTTGGTGGATACGGCTCGCCGCGTGGAAAAATTCGCCTCACGCGTCGCCGCCAAAAACAAATTGGGAGGCGCCAAAAGCAAAACCGCCAAACACGCGGCCCGCGCCGCCAAGAAAGCGGAAAAATAACAATTACGACGGTTGCCTGGTTTGTTTTGTTTAAGATTGTTATAATTTTAAACAAGATGAACCGGATAACCGTTTTTTAAATTAAAAATCCGAAATTTACACTCTGTCAATTATGTATCAAGAAATAAAGAGAAAATTTAGCCGCTTAGAAGCCGCTCTAGCCGATCCGGCTGTTTTTAACGATATCCAAAAAATAAAAATCCTCAACAAGGAACGGGCCGAATTGGCGCCGGCGATCGATTTGATTAAGCGGTGGGAAAAGGTGGCGGCCGACATCCGCGATCATGAAGAAATTTTACAAGGAGACGATAAAGATTTGGCCGTCTTGGCCACGGCCGAACTGGAAGATTTAAAAACGCGGGTGGCGGTCTTACAAAAACAGATTGACGAGACCATGCATCCGGCCAACCCCTTTGACCAAAAAACCGCCATCATGGAAATTCGCGCCGGTACCGGTGGCGACGAATCGTCTCTGTTCGCCTCTGAACTATATAAAATGTATTCCCGTTACGCCGAAAATCATGGTTGGCGTTTGAATATTTTAAATTCCAGCCAAACCGACTTGGGTGGTTTTAAAGAAATTATTTTTGAAGTCGCGGGTCGGGGCGCTTACGGCGATTTTAAATACGAAGCTGGTACGCATCGCGTCCAACGGGTGCCGGAAACGGAAAAAGCCGGTCGCGTGCACACCTCCACGGTGACCGTGACAGTTTTCCCCGAAGCCGCGGAAACTGACATTGAAATCAAACCCTCGGACATTCGCGTGGACACTTTTTGCTCTTCCGGACCGGGCGGCCAGTCGGTCAACACCACCTATAGCGCCATTCGCATCTTGCACCTGCCAACCGGCCTGATCGTTTCCTGTCAAGATCAAAAATCACAGCACCAAAATAAAGAAAAAGCTCTGCAAGTTTTGCGTTCGCGTCTTTTAGCCATGGCCGAAGAAGAACGGCGGGCCCGCGAATCGGCCGAACGAAAAACCCAAATAGGCTCGGGCGAACGCTCCGACAAAATCCGCACTTACAATTTTCCCCAGGATCGCATTACCGACCATCGCATTAACCGAAGCTGGCACAATATCAAGACGATCATGGAGGGCGAAATGGGAGAGATGATCAACGCGCTCAAAGAAGATTTAAGGACGAGGAATAAGGAGTTTAATTAAACAACGGAAAACGCACAATAAATTGCAAAATCCTAATTTCCAATGCCAAATCAATGTCAAGCGCCTAATACTTTAAATTAAAATTTCGGGTATGATTTTATTCAAAAAATGCCGACTTTAACCATTGAAAAACTATTAACCGATTATCGCCATAAACTGAAAACAGTCAGCGAACGGCCCGGCTGGGAAGCCGAATTGTTATTGGGAACCGCGCTTAACAAGGGTCGGGCCTGGCTTTTGGCGCATGGCGACGAACCGTTAACAAGCGACCAATCGCGAATTGCCAGCGCCCTGCTAAAACGAAGGTTGGCCGGCGAGCCGCCGGCCTATATTTCGGGAAAACAAGAATTTTACGGTTTGCCGTTTAAGGTTAATAAAAACGTCCTGATCCCCCGTCCGGAAACAGAGCTCATCATAGAACAAATAACCGACCGGCAACAACCAACGACTGACGATGTTTTCGTGGATGTGGGCACCGGCAGCGGCTGCCTCATTGTCTCCCTGGCCAAAAACATCAAAAATAAAAAAGCTAAATTTGTCGGTATTGATATCTCAGCCAGGGCTTTAACGGTTGCCAAACAAAACGCCAAAATAAACGGCGTGAAAAAAAATATCGCTTTTGTCCAAGGGGATTTGTTGACGCCTCTGTTTACCAATCCAAAAATTAAAAATTGCTTAAAAAATTCGAAAGTTGAAAATTTAATCATTATCGCCAACCTCCCTTATTTAACCCCCGAACAGATCGCCGGGAAAAAATCCCTTCAGTTCGAACCGCAACTTGCCCTGAACGGGGGTCCCGACGGTCTTAAACGCTATCGCCGCCTGGCCCGACAACTTAAAAAGTTAAAAATCCTGCATTCAAATTTGCTTTTTACGCTTTACGGTGAAGCTGATCCCGATCAAATGTCGGTCCTCAAAAAATTATTCTCGCCCGAGACGACGCAAATAATTAAGGACTGCCGAAAAAAAAACCGCTTCATCAAAGTGGTTTATCGCTAAGGAATTGTCGCCAACAAAAAAGACTTGGTCGTCCAAGTCTTTTTTTATGAGCTGATGGATTATTTTTTGCCTTTTTCTTCTTTTTTCTCCGGAGTCGCCGCCGCGGCTTCCGTTTCGGTCTTGAGAAGCTTGTTCTTGCGGGCCGCCATCAAACTGAACACGGCTTCGCGCGGTTGATTTTTGACAGTCCAGCCCTCCGGCATCGGCAAATCCTCTATACGGATCACATCATCAACATTGACCAACTTCCCCAAATCCACCTCAATAACCGGCAATAATCGCTCGGGCAAACATTCCACGCGCACGCTCTGCCGGTTTTTAATCAAGGTGGCGCCCAAAGTGGCGATAGCCGAACTTTTGCCCACCGGCGCCAAATCCACCTCCACCACCACCAGGCGTTTGGGGTCAACTTGCAAAAAATCCAAATGTCGCACCTGATCGGTCAGGGGATCGCGTTGCATTTCTCTGATCAATACCGCCACGGCCGGCTGTTCGTCAATTGGCAAATCCAGCAAAGTGGCCTGATTGATTTTTGGTAAAATCTTATTGAAAACAGCGGACTGAACGAACAAATGGCGGTTAGTCACGCCTGGCCCGTATAATTCAGCCGGAATTTCCAAGCCGCCGACCGCGGCTTGTTCTGATGCTTGTAAAGTAATTTTTTCCATAGTGATCAAAAAGAGACGGCCAAGCTATCTCAATAATTCTTAATTTTAGCTCTGATGATAATGCTCTGCGCCACCCCGATAATTAACAGGTGTGAAATCATGGCGCTGCCGCCGTAACTCAAAAACGGCAAACCGATGCCAACCACCGGCAGCAATCCCATATTCATACCAATATTAACGAACATTTCAATAAAAATCAAGGTGGCGGCCCCCAGCAGAAAAAAAATGCCAAAATCATTATTAATTTTTTTAATATTGGCCAAAATTCTATAAAGGATGATGGCAAAAAAAGACAAAGACAGAGCCACGCCGACAAAACCCAGCTCTTCGGAAATAACGGCGAAAATAAAATCATTTTTGGCTTCGGGCAAAAATTTTAACTGTGATTGCGAGCCAAAGCCCAAACCGCGGCCCAGCCAACCGCCGGCGCCGACGGCAATAATGGCCTGGTTGACATTATAGTCGCGGCTTAAGGCGGCGTCGGGGGAAACAAAAGACAAAATTCTCATTTTTTGATAATCTTTCAAGAAAAACTGCCAGCTGACGATAGACAAAACCGCCATTACCATCGCCAGCGAGACCAAATAACGTTTGGGGAAACCGAGAAACACGATCAGCAAAAACCAAACCGCGAACAAAATGGCTGCCGAACCCAAATCCGGCTGCATCATGACCAGAACCAGCAGCAAACCGACGGCCAAACCGCTGACCAACCAACGACGCCAAATTCCGGCTTTAGCCGGCGTATCGGCGAAATAACGAGCCAGAAAAAGCAACAGGAAAAACTTAACCAATTCCACCGGCTGAAATTGCCAACCGCCGAAGTCAAACCAACCCTTGGTGCTGTTAACGATATGGCCGAAAACCAGCACCGCCGTCAGCAAAATCACGGCCGCCAAATAAAAATAATGCTGGTAACTGTAAAAAAAATAATAATCAATCGCGATGGCGCCGACCATCAACAATAAACCGAGCATCACCGCCAAAAGCTGCTTTTTAAAAACGGCTAAACCGCCAGCGCCCTGACTGTAACTGACGCTGTAAACCTCAGCCAGTCCGAAACAAACCAACAACAGGACGGAGGCCAGCAGAAACCAATCCAAATTTTTTAGAATAGTCGCCAACTTGCCAAACATAAAAAATCTCGCCGCGCGGACGAGATTTGGCGCTACGCAACCAATCACTCCCCCACGCTTAAAACATCGGCGGCCAAAATGTTAATATCGGGCCGCACCACTATGTCGCTAATGTTAGGCAGTCGCCCGACGATTGTCAAATTAATTTTCACCGTTTGCTTGGGCTTAAAATCGTTGACGATGTAACGATTGACGGAGACGATGGCCGGCCCGTTATAAAGCACGATGTCAAACGGCGCTTGATTGAAAGCAAAGAAAGTCTGATTGGTCACGCTAAAACTCAATTGGTTCAAATCCAAATTTTCGCTTAGGCCGGCCTGGCTGCCGGACAGCCAATTCTTGTCGCGAATGGCAAAATTCAACCTGTCGCCCGCATAAGCCGACCAATCGGGAATGCTGTGAGCATCAATTCGTCTCCAGCCGAAATAATCCAGCACCAAAACCACTTTCACCGGCGGATAATCAAGCGTTTGATTAAAACTGAACAAAAACTTTTTTTCGTTCGGCAAAACAAAGCCGCTATTATTGCCGACCGGGCGACCGTCCACCAAAAAATAATAATTAAACTCGCCCCAAACATTTTGGTTCTTATTGTTTAGTTCACCCGTCAAATCATAACGATTATCGCCCAGACTGATGGCCGAGGCATCCAAAATTTCCAAATTGGCGTCAAAATTATAACGCACGACATCAATAGATTGACTTAAACCGCTTAAATTGGTTTGATCTTGTTTAAGGTCGACGAAAAGATAGTTGCCCAACAGATACAAAGCAAACGACCATAATACGGCGGCCACCACCACCAGACTCCAAACCACCGCCAAAAAAAAGACCTTGATGTGCTTGACATACCACAAACCAAGATTAAGTTTTTTGGTACTCAAGCCCCCGGTGTCCTGATAACGATTGACACGCGCCGTTAAATCGTCTTTCGGTCTGAACCAGGCGATTAAACTATTAAAACCGGAAATTAAAAAATCTATGATTTTTCCCATATCATTCCCCTCGTTCTTGAAAATTAAAAATCGGTCCAACCACCAGCAAATCGCGTCCCTGGTGATGAACCGCCATCACCGCCAATTTAACGCCATTCAAACTTTGAACCAGGGTTTTAACCTGACGACCGTCAGGCGCCGGAAAAACCGACTTGATAACCCCCAAACCGGAGTCGGTGACATAATATCTTGTAGTCAATTCGTTTAAAAAATTCCAATCCTGATAATAAAATTCCTGGCCGGATAATTCTTTGTTCATTAAATCTTTAACGCCTTGCAGATCGCCGATCAGCCGCGTGAAATCATTGTCGTTATTTCTAACCAAATCCAAACCGACAAAAACATCGAAAACCATGCGACTGTCGGCCAGCAGCTCATTGATTAAACGCAGATTCGGTTGGATATAATTATACTTGACCAAACTGTCGGCGGTGGAGCTGACCGCGTCTTTTTTTAAGCTGGCGCTCATGAGTTCAACCGGCAAACGGGAGTTCAGAAGAGCGCCGGCAGCCGTATTCAAATTGAGATCGGTCCAAGCCGCGGTTTGGGTTAACGGCCAGTTGTTTAATCGTTGATGATTCAAAAGCTGACGGCTCAAATCCAAAGAAGTCCAATATAAATTGGCATGCCAGTCTCGTTGGTTTAATTGATTAAAATATTGTCTTAATAAAGGCGCCTGGTTGCCGTAAAATTGATAATCGGTGTTGCGGCTAAAATAGTCGGATTTAATCGGCTCATCAAAAACGGCATTGATGATGTCCAGGCCAAACGGCCGACAACGATTAACCGTTTGCTGAGCGCCGCTGCAAGCCGTCAACGCGCCGGGATCGCCGGCGCGCGCCGGACCTGATAAACGCGGCCCAACTTTATCATACAACAATTGCCGGTTAAAGTAACCGGTTGGGTCGAACTCCGGCATCAAAAGACGCATACCGGCCGCGGCCCGACCGTCGGCGGCGGTCAAATCCCAACCGCCCTGCGCCGGATCAAAACCGATTTTGGCCAAAGTTGTCTGCAACTCCGCCAATTGTCGTTCGCGGTCGGCGTTAGCCGAGTCAAAAACATTTTCCACGGTTAAAAACGGCGCCGTGGTTTGGTGAACATTTTGCGCCAACCAGTCCTTGGCGGCTGTTGATTCCTGATCGCCGAACAAATTAATGAAAACTTGATTATAATCAAGATAGATCAAACTCTGCCGCAAACTGCCGAAAAAAGACAAAACTTTATAAATCTTGGCCCAGCTGTTTTTTAAATCCTGATGACTGGCCAAATCGCGGGCCAAAAGATTGGCGGCCGCCTGATTAACAATCCAATCCTCTTTGTCCAATAAGCAATCAGGACAAAAGTCGCTTTTATAATAAAGCGGCCACAAAGAACGAGCCCAAACTGTGGCCAGATAAAAATTATTCAATTTGGCGTTACCCCGATATTCTTTGGGCGCGGTAAATTCCCGATAATCGCGCTCATACAAAAAAGCCGGCGAGTGGGTTTGGGGGCCGTTTCTTGAGCCACGCTCAATGAGGGCTGCTTCCTGATTAACGGTGTCGGCTAAATAAGCCGGGACCCGGAAGCTGTAAGTGGCGGCTTCCTGGTCGGAAAAGAAATTTTTGTAATCATCTTCTGTTTTGACGGAATTTTTGGCGCCGGATAAGGTCTGATCGGGTTTGGCCTTAAGAATTTCCAGCATGACGCCGAAATAAACGGCTTCCAAACGCGAGCCCTCCAGGATCGGGTCGTTTAAAACGCCGATTTTATCATAGCGCTCGCGATAACGGGCGTCGGCCAAGTCAAACATGGCCTTGTTGACATTCCAAAATTCCCGATAAAAAACATCGCCTTCCAATCTCTTAAAAATATTTTTCAAAGAGTTCTGATAATAATACAGCAAAAAATCATTGGTCACCAGATAAGCCAAATTTTTTTGGTTCAGTTCATGGTAAACGCCGTAAAAATCATTGGCCGATAAAGAATTATCCAGAACTGCCAAGCCGTTTTGATTGATCTCGGCAAAGGACTTATTCAGATTGATCACCCGATTGGTTTCATAATAATTGGCGGCCAGTTCTTTGACATTGGTCGGCAAACCGACGCCGGACGCGCTGACCGGCAAGTCGTCGCCGGACGCCTGATAAAAATCGCCGAAATATAATTTTTCCGCTTGCGCCAAAATTTGATTCTGATTTTGATTTTGACCATCGCCCAAACTCCCCAAGCCGGGCAATTGATTGGCGATCTTTGCCGTCGCCGGACCGGTTACCGCCGGACGGAATGTTCGGTTGGCCGCCCAATAAAGCACGCCTAAACCGACCAACAAAAAGGCGGCCGCCGCGAACCCGATGATTTTTTGTTTTTTGGGATCGGCCAAATACGCCGACCAGCGCCGCGTCCACGAAGCAGAAGAGTCAGACCGGTCGCCCGCTTTATCCACAAACATAATTATGGTTATAATACCATTTTTTAAAGATCGGGGGAATACATTCCTAATGCCCTTTAAAAAATAACCAACAATAAACAGCAAACAGCGGACCAAGAAGAACCTGTTGTTTGTTGTTCGTTCCCGTGTCTTTGACTTTTTCCTTATTTTTTGCTAAAATACAGGTGGAAAATAAATCCTCTTTTTTTATGCCAGACAAAAAAAACAACACTTATAACGCCGAATCCATCACCGTTTTGGAGGGCTTGGAACCCGTCCGCAAACGGCCCGGCATGTACATCGGCTCCACTTCCGCCACCGGTCTGCATCATTTGATTTGGGAGGTGGTGGATAACGGCATTGACGAGGCCATGGCCGGCTTTGCCAACAACATCGGCGTTACTTTATTGGCTGACGGTTTTGTGCAAGTCAAAGATAACGGCCGCGGCATTCCGGTTGATAAAATGAAAGCGAGCGGCATTAGCGCCCTGGAAACGGTTATGACGGTGCTGCACGCCGGCGGCAAATTCGGCGGCAACGGCTATAAAGTTTCGTCCGGTTTACACGGTGTCGGCGTCAGCGTGGTCAACGCCTTAAGCGACACTTTAATCGCCGAAGTGCATCTCGACGGAAAAATTTGGCAACAAGAATACCGCCGCGGCGTGCCTAAAAGCAAAGTGAAGGCCGTCGGCGCCTGCCGCGACACCGGCACCATTATCACTTTCAAGCCCGATGCCACCATTTTTGAAACCACGGAATTTGACTGGGGTAAAATTCTGGACCGTTTGCGTCAGCAGGCCTATCTGACCAAAAAAATAAAAATGTCGGTCAAAGATGAACGGCCGGAACACCGGCCCAAATTTTTTGAATTCTATTTCGAAGGCGGCATTAAAACTTATGTTAAATCTTTGCACCGCAATAGCGCCGTCAAAAACGAAACGATTTTTTATGTTGAAAAAACGGTGGAAGACAGCCAGGTGGAAGTGGCTCTGCAATATAATGACGGCTATAACGAAACCGTACTGGCTTTTGCCAATAACATTATCAACCCTGAAGGCGGCACCCATCTGGCCGGTTTGCGCAACGCCCTGACCAGAACGCTCAACAGCTACGCCCGCGCCAAAAATTTGTTAAAAGAAAAAGAGGATAATCTGACCGGCGACGACGTGCGCGAAGGATTGACCGCCATTGTCAGCGTTAAACTAACCAATCCCCAATTTGAAGGCCAGACCAAGAGCAAGCTGGGCAATGCCGAAATTAAAACTTATGTGGAACAGGTTTTCGGAGACGCTTTTACCGACTTCCTGGAAGAAAATCCCAAACAAGCCCAAGCCATTATCGGCAAATGTGTTTTGTCGGCCCAGGCCCGCGCGGCCGCCCGCAGCGCCCGCGCCTCCATTTTACGCAAAGGCGCCCTGGAAGGCATGACTTTGCCCGGCAAACTGGCCGACTGTTCCAGTCGCCATCCCGAAGAATGCGAATTGTATATCGTGGAAGGTGATTCCGCCGGTGGCTCCGCTAAGCAGGGCCGTGACCGAAAATTTCAGGCCATCTTGCCGCTTAGGGGCAAAATTCTTAATGTGGAAAGGGCGCGCCTGGATAAAATGCTGGCCAACAATGAAATTAAAAATCTGGTCATTGCCATGGGCATGGGTATCGGCGAACAATTAGACCTTAACAAATTGCGTTATCATAAAATTATTATCATGACCGATGCCGATGTGGATGGCGCCCACATCCGCACCTTGCTTTTGACTCTGTTCTTTCGCCATTTTCCCGACTTGATCACCAACGGCTATTTATACATCGCCCAACCGCCTTTATATCAGTTAAAAAAGAATACCGACACGCGTTACGCTTATTCCGATGAAGAAAAAGAAAAAATCATCAAGGCCTGGGGCGGACAGGTGATGGAAGAGGAGGCGGGCGAAAATGAAGCGCCGGAAAGCGACGCGGAAGAAACGCCTGACGCCAAAATTCGCGTCCAAAAAATCAATATTCAGCGCTACAAGGGCTTGGGCGAAATGAATCCGGAGCAGCTTTGGCAAACCACCATGGACCCGGCCGGCCGCCTGATGAAACAAGTGGCCATTGAAGACGCCGGTTTGGCCAATGAAACTTTTGAAATGCTGATGGGGGAGGAAGTGGCGCCCAGAAAACATTTTATCCAGACTCACGCCAAGGCCGTACAAAATCTGGATATATAAAATACCAAAAAACAGGGGAGTCCGACTCCCCTGTTTTTATATAAAAATATCATTTCATCCGACCTTAAACCAGTCGCGCTTACCGGCTTTGATAATACTCCCCGCCTTTAACTTGACATTAAAATTATTGGCTTTGACATCGTCGATTGTCACCGCCCCCTGTTCGATCAAACGCCGTAAGGCGCTTTTGGATTTGGTTGAACCGAAATAATTAACCAGGGCCGCCAGCAGAGTCTCCCCGTCTTTGAGCTTGACGAGACGCAATTTGGCCGGAGCTTCCTTACGTTGCACTGTTCGGGCGAAATGCTCCTCGGCCGCTTGCGCCGCCGTTTGGCCATGCGCCAAACCGGTAATCTCCCGCGCCAAACGCATTTTCAAATCGCGCGGATTAAGTCCCCCTTTGGACAATTTTTTAGCCAGCCCGATAACTTCGGGCCAGGGCATGGTCGTGACGAGTTCAAAAGCCGGAATCATCACCTCATCGGACCAACTCATAATCAGGCCATACATATCATTGGCTGGCGTATCTAAAAATACGGCGTTGCCGGCGGTCTTGCCCATTTTAGCGCCGCCGGCGTCAGTCAATAATTTCATCATCAAGACGCTTTTATCTTTTTTGCCCAAAGCTCTCATTAAATCGCGGCCGCATAGCATATTAAACATCTGGTCATTGCCGCCGATTTCCATGTCAACATCCAGAACCACACTGTCATAGGCCTGGGCCAGGGGGTATAAAAATTCATGCAGATAAATCGGACGCTCGACTTGCAAACGCTCCTGAAACATATCGCGTTGAATCATTTGCTGCACCGTGAAATGACTGCTCAACCCGATCAGATCGCGAAAAGTCAATTTGTCCTGCCACTGACTGTTATATAACAAACGCGCCGGATTTTTTCCGCCAAAATTCAAATAAACACCGGCTTGTCGTTGATAGTGTTTGGCGTTGGCTAACACCTGTTCACGGGTCAGTTGGCGACGCACCGAGGTTTTATCAGTCGGGTCGCCGATCATGCCGGTAAAGTCGCCGACCAAAAAAACCACTTCATGCCCCAAGGCCTGAAACTGTCTTAATTTATTTAACAAAATGGCGTTGCCGATATGCAGAGAACTGGCCGAGGGGTCAAACCCGCAATACAATTTTAAACGTCGTCCCGCAGCCAAGGCCTCGGCTAAGAATTTCTTGCCGGGCACGATTGTCGCCACTCCCCGCCCCAAAACTTCTTTAATGGCTTGTTGATCGGTATTGGTTTTCATGGCTTAATCATATAAAGAAATCGGGCAAAAGTCCAGCGCCGGACGATTAACAACAAAACAATTGAATAGAAAGAGGTGTCATAAAATTTTTAAATTTCGTAATTTAAAATTTTATAGATAAATCTGAATTTTTAAACATTGCCCTTATTTTTATTTAAAATAATAAAATTTTTATGATTTCTCCACAATCTTTACGGACTCTCCCAACTCTTTTTTAATGTCCTTAACCAACCCGTCGTCTAATTTGACTTTGGCGCCGGCCTCAATAATCCTATGACCGTCGGGACCGACGATTTTTAAATACACTTTGCTGCCGCCGGGCGCGGCCAAACACAAATCTTTTAATTTGACCGTTAATTCCGGCGTTAAATTTTTATAGTCAATAATCATTTTCAAAGGCGGGTCTTCTTCGGGAACGGCTATCGGCGCCACCTGCTCATGGCGGTTATTGGAATGATGCGCGACGGAGCGAAACGCCTCCAGAGATGCGTTTAAATTATCCGGAGCGAGACTGACGGCCTGATTGGCCAAAATTTTAATTTCATTATCTTTATCCGAAACCGCGCCGGCACACAACACCACCTGACCGCTCTGCCAAACACCGGTTGTTTCTTTTAACAAACGGGGGAAAACCAAAATTTCCGCATTGTCCACTCCGTCTTCAATCTTGACAAACATCATGGTCTCGTTTTTTTTGGTAAGAATTTTTTTAATGGCGATAATCACGCCGGCCACGGTGACCGAACCGCCGGAGGACGCGGTTTTTAAAGCGCCAAGAGGCGTAATGACGCCGGACAAGACCGCTCTGTAATCATTGAAGGGGTGGGCGCTGACATAAAGGCCCAACAATTCTTTTTCCCAGGACAGCTGTTCGCTCACGGCCACGGCCGGCGCCGGTTGCAAGTGCAGCTTGGCCTTGATGCCGGCGCTGCCAAACAAACTGGCTTGGTTATTATCCCGATCCTTGGTGATCTGACGATGAAACTGCAGCAGATTGTCTAAATTGCCCAAAAGACGCCCCCGCTCGCCAAACAAATCAAAGGCGCCGCTCTTGATCAGACTCTCCAAAGATTTTTTATTCAGATCTTTGTCGGCGATGCGTTCCAAAAAATTAGCCATGTCAGCGTAAGGTCCGTTGGCCTTTCGTTCCTTGATAATCACCTCGGCGATATGCTCGCCCACATTTTTAATGGCCTTCAAGCCGAAACGAATAATCTTGATTTCTTCATCGGTCGCGGCCACCTGATGGCTGGCCGTACCGCTCGTAACCACGGTAAAAGAGTCGAAAGACTGGTTAATGTCCGGCTGCCTTACAGCCAGACCCATATTGCGGCATTCATCAATTTCAATGGCCACGCGATCGGTGTCGGCTTGATCCGAGGTTAACAAGGCGGCCATAAACTCGGTCGACCAGTTGGCTTTCAAATAAGCCGTTTGATAAGCCACCAAGGCGTAGCAAGCGGCGTGCGACCGATTGAAACCGTAACCGGCAAACGGCTCAATAAAAGAAAAAATGGTGGCCGCCAAATCGCTCATCATGCCGTTTTTCACACAACCGTCAATAAATTTTTGCTTTTGCTCTTCCAACAATTTGGCGATTTTTTTGCCCATGGCTTTGCGCAAAACATCGGCCTCGCCCATGGAAAAGCCGGCCAGATCGCGAGCCATGCGCATAACCTGCTCCTGATAAATAGCCACGCCGTAGGTGGCTTTTAAAATCGGCTCCAGTTTGGGATGCAGATAAACCGGTTTTTTGCGACCGTGTTTGCCGGAGATATAATCGGGAATCCACTCCATCGGACCCGGACGATACAAAGCCACCATGGCGATAATGTCCTCAAATTCGGTCGGCCGCAATTCCTTTAAATAACGTTTCATCCCCGATGATTCGAATTGAAAAACGCCCGTGGTCTCGCCTTTTTGAAACAACTCAAAAGCGGCCTGATTGTCCAAAGGAATTTGGCTCATGTCCAATTCCAGGCCGCGGGTATTGCGAATAATGTTGATGGCCGATTCAATAATGGTCAAGTTCTTCAAACCCAAAAAGTCCATTTTCAACAAACCCAGGTCTTCGGTCGGATGCAGAGAATATTGCGAAACAATTGTTTTATCAGAAGAAGAAGCATATTGCACCGGCACATTTTCCGTTAGGGGGTCTTTGGTGATCAAGATGCCGCAAGCGTGAATGGAGGCGTGGCGGGCCACGCCTTCCAGTTTCAAAGCGTAATCCACGATTTTTTTGGCATCCGGATCCCGATACAATTCCTGAAATTCCGCCACCTCGTCCAGAGCTTTGGCCAAGGTGGTAAACATGGGCACGGCCTTGGCCAGCTTGTCGCAAAATTCATAAGGATAATCCAGAACCCGCCCGACATCGCGAATGGCGGCCCGAGCCGCCATGGTGCCGAAAGTGATAATTTGCGCCACATGATCGATGCCGTATTTGCCCTGCACATATTTAATGACATCATCGCGACGAGTATCGGCAAAATCCATATCGATATCAGGCATGGAAATACGATCCGGATTCAAAAAACGCTCAAACAACAGATCGTATTTAATCGGACACAAGTCGGTAATGCTCAGACAATAACAAATCAGGGAACCGGCCGCCGAGCCGCGTCCCGGACCAACCACGATTTTATTGGCCTTGGCCCAATTGACAAAGTCAGCCACAATTAAAAAATAACTGGACCAACCCATGCGCTCCACCACCGACAACTCAAAATCCAAACGTTCGCGGTAGATCGGCTCAATTTCTTCATAAGTTTTGCCGTAACGCTTTTTTAAACCTTCCAAAGACAGCTGACGCAAATAACTATTGCCGTCAAAACCACCCGGCACTTCAAAATAGGGCAACTGCACCTTACCCAGTTCTATTTCCAGATTGCAGGCCTCGGCGATACGGACGGTATTGGCAATGGCTGACGGCGTTTCGCGAAACAACTCCTCCATTTTTCGTCCGGGAATCAAAGAATAATCGCCGCCCAACATGCTCATCCGGTTGGTTTCGGCTTTTTTGGCTTTATTTTGCAAGCACAACAAAATATCTTGGGCCTCGTCATCTTCGGTTCGGGCATAGTGCGCGTCGTTGGTGGCCACGAGAGGCAGCCCCAATTCCTGACTTAAGCGAATCAAACCTTGATTGACTTCGGCCTGTTCGGGTAAATCGGGGTGGTGTTGAATTTCCAAATAATAATTGCCCTCGCCAAACAAAGCGACGAATTCCCGAAGGCGCTCGGCCGCCTGCCCCGTTTTTTCTTTCCTGATTAAAAACGGGATCTCGCCGCCCAGACAAGCGCTGCAAGCGATCAAACCGCCGTGATATTTTTGCAAACACTCCCAATCAACGCGCGGCTTATAGTAATATCCCTCTAAATGACCCAAAGAAGTTAGTTTGATTAGATTTTTGTAGCCCTCTTTGTTTTTGGCCAACAGCAACAAATGATGGCTGGTTTTTTCACCGCGATTATACTGACGATTAAAACGAGAATCCGGCGCCACATAGGCCTCCATGCCAATAATCGGTTTGATGCCGGATTTTAAACATTTCTGATAAAATTCAATGGCGCCATACAAAACGCCATGATCAGTCAGGGCAATGGCCGGCGCGCCATCGTCGCGGGCGAATTTGACAATATCGTCTATTTGCGACAGGCCGTCCAGCAAAGAATAATGGCTGTGCACGTGAAGATGAATGAAAGACATGATAATTTATTTAAAAAATCCCGAAGCGTTTACAAGCTTAAGGATGTTAAGGGCCGAATAATTTTTAATTTATAAACAATTTTCAATTTATAGAATCAGAAACAATGTCGCGTTCCACGTATTTTAAATTGAATCATTTTAAATTGTTTGTAAATTTATAAATTAAAAATTCCTCTAAGAATATCTTTTCGTTATCCGCTGGTTAAAAAGACAATTTTCTCAGCTCTTCCCTTACCGTTGCCCTGTCATCCCAGGTCAATTTTTTACCACCCTTGACACAAATGGCCTGTTCCGAACCCTTGCCGGTCACCAGCACGATATCGCCGTCTTTGGCCAGAGATAAGGCCTTGGCAATGGCCAAACGTCGATCCATAATCTTGAACAAATCCTCATTTAAAACTTTGCCGGCTTTTTCCGCGCCCAAACTAACCTGATCCACAATGATTTGTGGATCGTCGTCATAAGGGTCTTCGTCGGTCACAATCACCACCTGGGCCTCCTGACCGGCAATTTTGCCCAAAATAGGCCGTCGGGCCACATCGCGGCCGCCACCGGCCGAACCCAATACATGAATCATCCGCCGGTGCGGCAGCAAAGAAACGGTTTCGTATAATTTTTCCACAGCTCGCGGCTCAAAAGCGTAATCCACAATAACGGTGAACGGCTGGCCTTCCCCGATTTGTTCCAAGCGACCAGGAACGCCCGCCACCGACTCCAAACCCTTTTTGATTTGGTCCAAAGTCAAACCCAAGGCGTAACCAACACCGACCGCGTTCATGGCGTTGGCAACACTGAATGCCCCCAAAAGTTTCAAATTGATCGGCCGGTCTTTATGACAAACTCCGTCATAACACAAAACGAACTTGCTGCCCAAACGGCTGATCTCGGGAGCGGCGGCCAGCAGTCGGTGAAAATTATGATCTTTGACGATAAAATCTTCATCTTTAATTTCCAGAGGCAAACGTTCGGTCACGTTATAAGCAATTTTGCTCTCAGCCCAAAAATTCAAAAAATAATCCCGATGTTCGTCGTCGCCGTTTATAATGATGGTTTTTTTGACGCGATTCAAACTTAATTTTTTCAAACCGGTCTCGGCTTTTTTAACCCGCTGCTGATTGTCGGCGTATTTGGTTTTGCAATCTTTTAAGTGAGCCAAGAGCATGCCCTTGGCTTCCAGGTAGGCCTCAAAACCGCCGTGCGCTTCCAAGTGTTCCGGATAAATGCCGGTCACCACCACCACATCATAATTGATGAAACGATGACGGTATTGCACAATGCCTTCGGATGAAGTTTCCACCACCACATACTGACACTGATTCTTCACCATCCGACGCATCAATTTAAAAGTGAATAAACGACCGACCATGGTCATTTTTTTGTTATTCAGCCATTCGCGCCGACCGTCGCCGAACATGGCCGTGGAAGTGTAACCGACTTTGTAACCGGCCGACTGCAGCATCTTGGCGATCAAGTAGACGCTGGTGGTTTTTCCGGTGGTGCCGGTTACGCCGATGACGATCATTTTTTGGCTGGGCCAGCGATAAAAAAGATTACCCAAGAGTCCCCAGCCAAAATGATAAATCGGCCATAAATAATTCCAAGCTTTTGGGGGGATGAGTTTTTTCAGTTTGTGCAAAATTTTATCCATCATAAAAACTTAACGCCCTAAACGACGGCACCATCTCAACCATTGATATACCCTATAATAACCCGGGCGGAAAACTAAATCAAATGTTCCCGGATAACTGATTATTCGACCGCCAAAACCCTGTTTAAAACGGGTTACGCCGGGCCATTTCCCAACGTCCGCTCCATAAAAATCATAATACCGCAAACCCGCCGCGCGCGCCGACGTCAAGGCCGTCCATTGCAACAAATACGGCGCCATTAAATGGCGGCCGCCGTCATCGCTGGCGCCATGGACGTAAACGGCCGTCTGACCGAAACTGATCGCCAAAAGACCGGCCAACGCCCGACCACGATGCCGCGCCAAATATAAACGTCCGGCCGGCAGGGCCAACATTTTTTGATAATATTTTTTATCATGCAAACGAAAATGATCGCGTCGCGCCGTGATTCGTAATAAACGCCACCATTCTTCCGCGTCGCGACTTATTTCCACCGTTACGCCTCTTTTTTGAGCCAGACGAATATTGTAGCGAGTCTTCTGATTCATCTGTTGCAAAAGTTCATCTTCGCTTTGATTTAAATCCAAACATAAACTCCGCGACGGTTCAACATCAAGAGTTCTGACCAGATGACGACCGACAGACTCGACGGAAAAATTGCGCGTCGGTTCAAAACGCCAAAAAAGCACTTCCTCGCCGGCTCGTTCTTTTAATAAAGCAATCAAAGCGTTCCAAATAGTCGCATCCGCCGACGCCAAAACCGGTCCGCGCGGACAAAACCAATAATTTTTGCCGCCGGGCAAAAATTGCGTAATAAAACTAACCGCGGCCGCCATCCGGCCCTGATCGTCAAACAGGGCCAGACGATCCACTTGATGTCCGACTTGTCGTTGAAATTCGCCCCAATCCCACGATTGTAAAAAATCACCGCCGGCCGCGGCGATGAAATCATCCCAATCCGTTTTTTTGTCAACTCGCGCTAATTTCATAATGCGTTATGTTTCAACCGCCCCTCAACGCCCCAATTGACGCAAAGCCGCTTTAATTCGTTCGGCGCTGTCGGTTACTTCCAAGTTCACTTGAGACAGGGCCTCCCGAGCCGCGACCAAAGAATAGCCCAGGGCCACCAAGGCCTCCAGTTCTTCACCGCGTCCGGCCGCCGACATTGCATTGGCTGTCGGCGCCAGATAATCGATTTTATTTTTCAATTCCAAAACCAAACGCTGAGCGGTTTTGGCGCCGATGCCGGACACCTTAGTCAGCAAACCGTGATCGCCCAGAACAATGGCTTCTTTAATCTCCCCCACCTCGGCCATAGCCAAAATAGCCAAAGCCGACTTGGGGCCGATGCCGGAAACCGACAACAACAACTCAAAGAATTCCAATTCAGCCAAGGTTAAAAAACCATACAGGGCCTGACTGTCTTCTTTGATTTGTTGATAAAGATATAATTCGGCTGTTTCACCCAAGGTCGACAATAAAGCCGGCGTCACAAAAATTTTGTAGCCCAAACCGTTCGCCATCACCATCAGATAGTTGGCGCGTTTGATTAAAATTTTACCGGTAATGAAAGAAAGCATGTTTTTTAAAAATAACAACTTGCCCCTTATTTTTGTTGTTGGTTAACTGTTTAATCTTTTCACTCTAATCAAGCCCGACACCGGCACGATCTCCATGCCGCGCGCTTCCACCTGATCCAAAAACAAATTCATGCCCAAAGAATCGGAGGCCATGTGGCCGGCGATTAGAATATTCAGATGATACTTCTCGGCTTGCTTGCGGTGTTCCTCGCCCATATGCATGCCGATAATCGTGCCGATGCCGGCCTGGGCGATTTTTTCATACATTTCCTTGGCGCCGGAAGTGCCGCCGGTGAATTCGGTGACGGCGATGCGGCCGCAACTGTTGTCGCGGTGGCCGGTGAACAAACGCGGTCCGGCTTTAAGCTTGACGGCTTCCCGATACTCGGGAATGGTTTTCAAGAGCTCCAAAACCTCGCCGACTGTTTCCAATCCGGATTCGTTCTGTTTGATTAAATCAACCACAAAGCTCGCCGCCAAATTATCGGCCGTGGTATGGGTGCACATAAAATCCAGATCAAACAATTTTGCCAAATCGCCAACGCGACTGTGATTAAGAGGGGCCAAACCGCGCGACACCTCGGCGATACGCGGCTTGATGACCGACTCGGCGATATTGATGGGCACGCCATAATCGGCCAAAACCTGGGCCTGGAGCTGCATCACATCGTGCAAATCAGCCAAGGCCACGCCTTGCGGATGATGAGAAATCAATAAATCAATGTCGCCTAAAATTTTAGCCGCCACCACCTCCGAAGCGCCGGCATCAATGCCGACTAAAATTTTCTTGATTTGTTTTTTGTTATTGTCAACCAAAACCCGACTGTCGCTATAAGGATTGGTTAATTTTTCCGCGTCAAATTCCTGACGGCGTTTACTCGGCAATTCTTCATATTTCGCTCGCAGACGCTGTAAATATTTTTGCACCCTTTCCTGGCCGCGTAAATCGTGCTTAACGCCCAACTCCACCGCCAACTGATAAATTTCTTGAGTAGTCATATCTTGTGTAATTTATGAAATTTATAATTTAAAATTGTCTTAAAAATTAGAAGTTTTATTTCATCCCTCTTAAAGCGGCGATTCTCTCCTTGATCGGCGGATGCGTCAACCATAATTTAGCGAACCAACCAACCTCTCGCTCGGTATCGGCTTTGAAAGGCGAAGCGATGTAAAGATGCGCCGTGGCGCGATTGGCCGCTTCCAGTGGTTCGCGGTCGCGGGAAATTTTTTCCAAAGCCCGAGCCAAACCTTCCGGGTATCTGGTGAGCATGGCGGCGGCGGCGTCAGCCAAAAATTCCCGTTTACGCGAAATGGCCAATTGCATCAGGGTGGCGAAAATCGGCGCCAAAATCGCCAAGAGCAAACCGACAATCATAAAAAGAATTTGCGCCTGACCGCCCTCGCGGTCGTCATTGCCGCGCCGGCTATGCCCCCAAAGCAAGGAGCGGCTGAACCAGTCGGCCAACAACACAACGGTGCCCACCAAAATTGTCACCACCGTGGCCAGCAAAATATCCCGATTGCCGACGTGCGATAATTCATGCGCCGCCACACCCTCCAATTCGGTCTTGTCTAATTTAGCCAACAAACCGGTAGTAAAACAAATCACGGCATGCTCCGCGTCGCGACCGGTGGCAAAAGCGTTAGGCGCGCTATCGTCAATCAGATAAATTTTCGGCGCGGGCAAACCGGCCGTGATGCACAAGTTTTCCACCAGATGATACAGCTCGCGGGCGTTGTTATGCGTCACCTCGCGCGCGCCCGACATGGCCAAAACGATTTTGTCGCTGGACCAGTAGCTGATAACGGCGAAAAGCGAGCTGAAAATCACGGCCAAGAATAGAATTCCCGGGCTGTCATAGACCTGGCTGAAAACATAACCAAGGCCTATGATAACGACGAAAAAAATGGCCAAGAGAAGCCAAGTTTTATGCCGATTGTTGTCTATATTGTGATACAGCGAAGTCATAAAAATCACTGTCATTTTAGCATAAACCAATCAAAAAAACAAGACAATGTATTAGTCCAGCACATATTGGACAAGTGTCCATTGGCTATTAAAAAATTAATGGGTGATTGGAGCCGCAGGCTCCAATGAGGCCTATCGGTATTATACCAAATCAACCAATCCATCATTTTTTGATTAAATTCCATAGGAATATCTAACCATATCTCATTTTGATCAATGAATTCTTCCTGGATAGTTCTGTTAAACTTTTCAATATGGCCATTGCGATATGGTCTGCCAGGATAATTCCAATAATGGGTAATTTTTTGCTTTTCCAGGTGAGTCATGAAATATTTATGAAATTCACTGCCATTGTCGGTTTGGACGGCAATGGTTTTAAATGGCAAGGCAATTTCTAACTTTTGAAAAAAATCTCTGGCATTAGAACTGGTTGGCCGCTTGTAACACCAGGCAAAGGCCGGGCGGCCATAAGTATCCACGGCGGTTACGATATAACGCTTGAGACCGCCGACAAACCTCGCAACAGTGTCTATTTCCACCAATTCACCAGGACTATTAACTTTTAAATTATCCGGTTTCCTTAATTTTTTTCTTTTTTTAACCGTTATAATCTTACCAAAATGAGAGATCTTTTGCCGATGATGATAGATCTTTTTTTCTTTAATAATTCGGCCAATGGTTGATTCTGAGAGCTGTGAGAGACCTTCGGTCTGGCACAGCCTGTCCAAGAATAGTTTAACCTTGCTTTTGCCCATATTTGGGCAAACTTCCAGTCTTAACCTTCTGATTTCAACCAATACTTTAAAATCTATCAATCTTTTGTTTTTATTCTTTCTGGTCTGGTTTCCCGGATTCAGTCCGACCAATCCTTTGGCTCGCAATACCTTTTGCCAGCCATACAGAGTGGATCTTTTGGCGCCGTAGGCGGCTAAAGCCGCCTCGTCGCCAAATTTTCTCCAGAATTCCAATATCTTTAATCTATTTTCGGCTGTTTTAGTAATCATACGCGTATTTTGCTTATATGCGTAATCATACCATCCGGCAAAACCATTAACCCATTTATATTTAAAGATTACTTTCATATTGGCCTCCTTCGGAGTCCAATATGTACCTGAACTTATTCAGACAACGATCTCACCTTGACATTTTATATAAATTATGTATAATCTATATCAATCAAGGCTGACATTGTGGCCTGTGGATTAACGTTAAGAGCATTGTAGAAAGCTCTATTCAATCTGCCTAATTCGGCATCTGTTAAATCTGTAAAAAACATGGTAAACTCCAGTTATAAATGATATAAAAAATTGTTTAAGAACTGTTTAATAACGGATTATTTTAATAAGTAAACATATATTAGCATACCTAACAAAATTTGTCAAGGATTAGAGAATTCCCTAAAAATGCCTAAAATTAGGTATTTTTTAAGGATATCTTAATTACCTTTTGTGACGCTACAAGACCTCAGGCGCGATTTAGAGGGTTTTAAGGTGAATAAATAATGGCAACTTGGGGCTATTTTCAAGTCCTGGCCCCACCAAGGTCAAAGGTTTTCTTGTCATCCCCATCCTTTTTGTCATCCTCGCTTACTTTGTCATCCTCGCCTCCTTTGTCATCCTCGCGAACGCGAGGATCCAGGAGTTAATGCTTCTAAGGCGAAGGCCAGTTAATTGTTGGTATTCTTAAAACGAAAATCGGTTAATTATTGTTGGTCGCTGTCAAATCCTGGATTCCCGCTTGCGCGAGGATGACAAATACCCACCCCATAGTCATGGATCCTCGCCTGCGCGAGGATAACAAGAAAAAGAATGGTGGTATCATTCTAACAAAAAAAACTACAACCGGCCTAAAATAGGCTAACGACCTATTCCCTAAAAACCCACCTTCACATTCTCCCTTTCCTTGGCCTCGCCCACTTCAAAAAATTCCCGCGCTTTAAAACCTAGCCAGCTGGATAAAATGTTGGTCGGAAAAACTTGCAATTTAGTATTAAAGTCGCGCACGTTGGTATTGTAAAAACGGCGCGCCGCCTGAATCTTGTCCTCGGTGTCGGTGAGCTCCCGTTGCAATTCCAAAAAATTCTGGTTGGCCTTGAGGTCCGGATAATTCTCGCTCAAAGCAAAAATGGACTTAAGCGTGGACGATAAAGCATTCTCGGCCGCCAAACTTGCCTGAATGTTGCCGGACTTTTCCGCTTGCATGGCCGACTGACGCGCCTCAACCACTTTTTGCAAAGTGCCTTGCTCGTGCGCCGCGTAGCCCTTGACCGTTTCCACCAGATTGGGAATCAGGTCATAGCGCCGCTTAAGCTGGACATCAATATCGGACCAGGCCTCCTCCACCCGATTTTTTAAACGGATCAAGCCGTTATACAGGGCGATGACTATCACGACTAAAATCGCGACAATGATCACCACTAACCATGGTATGCTCATATTATTTTTTTAATCCCAAATCAATGGCCTGGCCATCAAGGGCAAGTTTATCTTTAATTAACAAATCGTCCGGCCACTCTTCCAAAGACAACTGATCGGCCAGAGTTTCCCCCAGAATATCAAGGCGATACAGGGCGGCGGCGGCTTTAAGCGTCTCGGATAAATGTCCGCTGATAAAAATTTTCACCCGATCGTCGCGGGTCAGGCCGGCTTGTTTGCGTAAACCGTTAATGGCGCGCGTCAGATCGCGCTTCAAGCCCTCGGCGGCCAGCTCGGCGGAAACGGCGGTGTCCAAAGTAACGGCTAATTCATCCTGACCAAATCGGCAAGCGATTTCTTTGACATTAACTTCGGCTTTGATCAAATCCAAATATTCATCGGACAAAGCGCAGTTGGCGATAGTCAAACGGGGCAAGGGCTGCCGCACCTTGATGCCGGCCTCGTCGCGCTTGGCCAAAACCATTTCCACCACGCGCCTCACCACCGCCATATCGGCCAAAATCCTTTCCTCAACCGTTCCCGCTTTGGGCCAGGATTCAAGATGCGCCGATTGCGTCGCGTCTTGAAAGTTGTGTCCGGTAACGGCCTGCCAAACGGACTCGGCCAAAAAAGGCGTGAACGGCGCCATCAGGCGAGCCAAAGTTTCTAAAACAATTTTTAAAGTAGCCAAAGCCGCGGCCTGATTCGGACCGCTTTTTAAGCGATCGCGGCTGCGGCGCAAATACCAGGTGGACAAATCACTTATAAAGATCGGCAGAGTCCTGGCCGCTTCGTAAATATGGTAAGCGTTTAACTGCGCCGTGACTTCGGACGCGAGTTCTGACAGACGGGATAAAATCCAACGATCTAAAACATGGTCGCTTGACGCGACGCTTCCCTGGTTGTCGGCGGCGTAGAGCTGATAGAAAGTCAAAACATTCCACAGCGTCATGTTATTTTGCCGCAAAACATCGCGTGTGTCGCGCGTGTCGTATTTTTTGCCTTCGCCCGGCTGGTTGATAGTGTATAAATGCAAACGCGCGGCATCGGCCCCGAACTCGTCGATAACCGCGTTCGGCGCCACGATATTGCCTTTGGATTTACTCATTTTTTTGCCATACTGATCGTTGATGTGCCCGAGGCAAATGACATTTTGATAACAAGCGCCTTTGTCTAAAAGCGTACTAACGGCCAATAGCGTGTAAAACCAGCCGCGGGTTTGATCGATGGCCTCGGCGATAAAAGCCGCCGGATACTGTTCACGTCCGTCAATTAATTTTTCATTGGCAAAAGGATAATGATACTGGGCGAAAGGCATGGAACCGGAGTCCAGCCAGCAATCCGTGACCGCCCTGTCCCGCTTCATTTGTCCGCCGCAAGCGCACTCAAAAGTTATTTCATCTATAAAAGGGCGGTGTAAATCCTCAAGCGTTTGTCCCAATTCCTGCTTTGAACCGACGCATTTCTGCGCGCCGCATCGCTCGCAACGCCAAATCGGCAAAGGCGTGCCCCAATAACGCTCGCGCGATACGGCCCAGTCCTTGACATTGTTCAACCATTCGCCGAAACGCCCCTCTTTGATGTGCTCGGGCAGCCAGTTGATGGCGGAGGCGTTAGCCAACAGTTTATCTTTAACCGCCGTCATTTTGATAAACCAGGAATTCTTGGCAAAATACAAAAGCGGCGTCTCGCAGCGCCAACAAAAAGGATAATCATGACTGTAATCCTGGATTTTTTGCAAATAATCGTTTCTCTCCAAAAATTCAATCAGGTCCTGTTCGGTTTTTTCATCTTTGACAAACCGACCGACGAAGCCGTAAGCCGCCAGCTCCCGGTTAAAGGTCCCGTCTTCGTTAACGGTATGCGCCAAAGGCAAATTATTGACCAGGCCCAGTTGATAGTCGTCTTCGCCATACATGGGGGCGATGTGCACCACGCCCGTTCCATCCGCGGTGGTCACAAAATCGCCGGCCACGAGATAATGCGCTCTTTGACCGCCCTGTTTCACGGCCGCAATATCAAACAACGGTTGGTATTCCAGGCCAAGCAACTCTTGACCGGACAGCTCTTTAATAATATCGCAGTCGTTATCTGGAAAAACATGGGCCACTCTATCCTTGGCTAAAATAAAACGATCCTGATTGCTGCCGACGCCGGAACGACAAGTCAGGAGAACATAATCAATATTCGGATTGACGGCCAGGGCCACATTACCGGGCAAAGTCCAGGGCGTGGTGGTCCAGACCAAAACATAAGTGTTGTCCTCGGCGATCAAAGTATCACCGATTTTTTGATCCGGTTTTAATTTGAATTTAACATAAACCGTTTTGTCCTTAATCTCCCGGTAACCCTGAGCCACCTCGTGACTGGACAAAGATGTGCCGCAACGCGGACAATGCGGCACCACTTTATATCCCTCAGACAAAAGACCCTGATCATAAACCCTCTTAATGATGGCCCAAACCGACTCAATGTAATCATTGTCATAAGTGATGTAGGGGTGTTCCAAATCCAGCCAAAAACCGATGCGGCGAGTCAATTTTTCCCACTCGTCTTTATAGCGCCAAACACTGTCGCGACACTTTTGGTTAAATTCCTTGACGCCGTATTTTTCAATGTCCGGCTTGCCGGACAGACCCAACTCCTTTTCCACGGCCAGTTCCACCGGCAAACCGTGCGTGTCCCAACCAGCCTTGCGCTCCACATGATAACCGCGCATGGTCTTATAGCGGGGCATCACATCCTTAAAAGCCCGCGCCAAAACATGATGAAGGCCCGGCTGACCATTGGCCGTGGGCGGACCTTCAAAAAAAACAAAAGTGCCCTCGGGCGCCGGCTTGGCCAGAGACTGTTCAAAAATTTTGGACGCCTCCCAAAAAGCTAACACCTTTTCTTCCAGGGCTGGAAATTGATTTTTTTGATGTTTGGGCGTTTCCATAAATAGCTAAAATTAAATCAAAAAAAGAAAGTTAAAACACTTTAACTGCGCTTATTTTATCCAAAAAAACCAAAAAAGTCAAAAAACCCTATGCAGGGCACGAAAGAACATCGCCTAAAATCAGACCTCCGACATCCGATTTGGTTTGCATCTTTGATTTTTTTCCGCCACAATAAAGGCGTATGAATTTTAAACTAGAAGCCGATTTTCAACCGGCGGGCGATCAGCCGCCAGCCATTGCCAAACTGACCAAAGGACTGAAAAAAAATTATCGCGAGCAAACTTTACTGGGAGTCACCGGCTCGGGGAAGACTTTTACCATGGCCAAAGTGATTGAAACCGCGCGCCGACCGACTTTGGTTATTTCGCACAACAAAACTTTGGCCGCGCAACTCTATGGCGAATTTCGCGACTTTTTTCCAACCAATGCCGTGCATTATTTCGTTTCCTATTACGATTACTACCAACCGGAAGCTTATATCCCGCAGACCGACACCTACATTGAAAAAGAAGCGCAGATCAATGAAGAAATCGACCGCCTGCGTCACGCCGCCACCCAGGCCCTGCTCACCCGTCGCGATTGTGTTATCGTGGCCAGTGTTTCCTGTATCTATGGTCTGGGCGAAAAAGACTACTATGAAAATCAAAGTCTGACTTTCAATGTCGGCCAAGTCATCCGCCGTCAGGAAATCGCGCGTCAGCTGGTGAGAATTCAATACGACCGCGACGATTTGGGTTTTTATCGCGGCTCCTGGCGACTGACCGGAGGCCAGCTGGACATCCACCTGGCTTCAGGCGAACAAATAATTCGTCTCTTAATCGGCCCGGATCGTCTGGAAGCCATTCAAAGTTTCGCCATCGAACCCGGCCAAACCAGTTCCAACAAAAAAAAGCCGCAAACGGCCGCCTGGTTGCTGTCGCTAAAATCATCGCGAGGTCGCAACCTGGACAGTGTGACCATTTTGCCGGCCAAACACTTCATCACGCCCGAAGCCAAACTGCAAACGGCCTTGACTGAAATTGAAAAAGAACTTGATCGGCAAACCGCTTTTTTTAAAAAAGAAGGTAAGCTCGCCGAAGCCGACCGCCTGACGCGGCGCACCAATTACGATTTGGAAATGTTCAGAACAGTCGGTTATGTTAACGGCATTGAAAATTATTCCAGACACCTCTCGGGACGCGCGGCCGGCGAACCGCCCGACACTTTGCTGGATTTTTTTCCCGAAGATTTTCTAACTTTCATTGACGAATCGCATGTTACTCTGCCGCAAATCCGCGGCATGTCATCGGGCGATCGTTCCCGCAAGCAAACCCTGGTTGATTTCGGCTGGCGCCTGCCTTCAGCCCGCGACAACCGTCCGCTGACTTTTGCCGAATTTCGCCAACGAGTCGGCCAGGTTGTTTATGTGAGCGCCACGCCCGACACTTATGAACTGACTCACAGCCAACAGGTGGTGGAACAAATAATCCGCCCGACCGGCCTTTTGGACCCGGCCGTGGAAGTCAGGCCGAGCGACAGGCAAATCAGCGATCTGCTTCTGGAAATCGACCGACGCGTTAAAAAACACGAACGGGTCTTGGCTTTGACTTTGACCAAACGCATGGCCGAGGAACTGTCGGAATTTTTGGCCGAGAAAAAAATCAAAGTGGCCTATCTGCACAGCGAAATCGAAACCCTGGAACGGGTCAATATTTTGCGCGACCTGCAAAGCGGACGCTATGATGTTTTGGTCGGCATCAACTTGCTGCGCGAAGGTCTGGACCTGCCGGAAGTTTCTTTGGTGGCCATTTTGAACGCCGACATGGCCGGCTTTCTACGCACCGCCACCTCGCTCATTCAAACCATGGGTCGGGCCGCCCGACACGAACGCGGTCAGGTTATCATGTATGCCAACAGGATCACTCCGGCCATGAACGCCGCCATTCGCGAAACCAGCCGCCGTCGCCGCATTCAGGAACACTTTAACCAAGAACACGGACTGACGCCGCGCTCCATTGTCAGTTCACCAAAAAAGTTTAAGAATTTAAGAATTTCCGGCGACGCAACGAGCGATGATAACCGATGGCAAAACGATGCGCCTCGTCGCGGACGCGTTTGATTAAGTGCAAAGCCGGGGAATTAAGCGGCAAAGACAACGGCTCTTTTTGTTCCGGAAAAAAAATTTTGTCAGGCGCCGCGGCCGAGCGCAAACCCTCGCCCTTGGACACGGCCAAAATCGGAATGTCGGCCTTAAACCGCCGCAAAACTTTTACGGCCGCGTTGAGCTGAGCTTTGCCGCCGTCCACGATAATTAAATCGGGCCAAGGCCATATATCCTCTCCCGACTTAGATCTTGTTGGGTGGTGGGGGCTTATAGACAGAGCCGCTGCGGAGGGGTTAGTTGCGACAGAATGCCGAAGACGGCGCGCCAAAATTTCGGTCAGCATGTGCGTATCGCCTCTTTTGACAGAACCCGCCGAAGCCTTAATTTTAAATTTGCGGTATTCGTTTTTGTCCGGCTCGCCGTTTCTAAACACCGCCAGGGAACCGACCGCTGCCTGCCCGAAGATATTGGACAAATCATAGCCCTCAATCCGTTCGGGCGCGCGCGGCAAAGACAAAATCTTGGCTAGCTCCGTCACATCGGCGGCGTATTTTTCCCCGACCGACAGCACTCGGGCATTGGTTAGAACCTCTTGCATATTTTTCAGCCGCCCTTTTAATTTAAGCAATTCTTCGCTGTCTTCCGCGGAATTGTTTTTGCTTCGGACCTTTTGCTCTAATCGGGAAATTGAAACCCGCAACTTGGAAATTATCTGAGTCTTCTTGCCTTCCAAAAATAAAACGATCGGCCGGATCACCTGCCGCCGATAAGCGGCCGGACTGATTTTGCCGCCGCAAACTCCGGCGCAACGACCGATCTGATAATAAAAGCAGGGTCGCCAACCAACGCGTCGTTCCAGACAAAACGGCCAAATTTTTCTCAAAGTCTTGACGGTTTCCCGCGCGGCCAGCGAATTGACGAACGGGCCGAAGTATTTGCCGCTTTTCGCCAGACGCCGCGTCACAAAAACACCGGGCGCCTCGTCGTTGAGAGAAACATTGATATAAACAAAACGTTTATCATCACGCTGTTCAATATTATAGAACGGCTGATGTTTTTTTATTAAATTAGCCTCCAAAAGCAGGGCCTCGATCCCTGAATCGACTTCAATCCATTTGACGCGGGCGATTTCCCCGACCATCCGTTGCTTGGCCGGAGTCAGCTGCGAATTTTTTTGCCAATATGAAAAAACCCGTTTTTTCAAATTAACGGCCTTGCCGATGTAAATAATCTGGCCGCGGCGATTAAAAAACTGGTAACAACCGGGGCGATCAGGCAAAAGCATTTTTTTTACTTGCGCCAATGTCATAAAAACAGGTGATGCGGCAACTATGAGATTCCCGCTTTCACGGTAATGACGAAACAAACAAAAAGCTCAAAAATAGGCCTATTTTAGATAATATCTTGACTTTTTTATTGAAGTATGCTATAATTATATACAAACTATAATGTTCTTTTAATTATGGGGGCGAAAAAATGCTCTTGATTTTTTTATTTTTCCTCTGTTGGCCGACCCCGTCGGCCAACGGGCAATCATTCACCCGCGCCTGGGACTGGCAGTTTGCCGGACAAAAGGTCCGACTGACAGTCTGTTTGGACAGCAATCTGTTGGCGCGCTACCGCGCGGACAACGTCGCCGACCGGTTGAAAAGTCGGATGATATATAACGAACGACACTGGCAAAATGAATACGCCGGTGAATTGGTTCGGCCCGACACCGGCGATACTGCTGTTGTGGCCAGCCTGATAAGCCAGAGCCAACAGCTGGCCGCCAACCGCCACTGGTCAAAAAAGCAACTGTTAAATTTTTTGGTCAGCTTCGTCAGGCAGCTGCCCAATGATGACGACAAGTGGTCGTTGCGGCGCCGTCTTGGCTCTCGCTGGCTGGATAGCGCGGACAGCCGCTCCTGGCGCCCGGCCGAAACTTTAGCCCGCGGCCAAGGTCTATGTCAGGACAAATCCGTCCTCCTTTACTGCCTGCTACGCAAAGCGGG
>Ga0172370_10000177_pt1 | contig 92302 bp, 70 predicted proteins | sample LakKiv5m_FD_114538 | JGI IMG/M metagenome (GOLD analysis project Ga0172370, IMG submission 114538) | Freshwater microbial communities from Kabuno Bay, South-Kivu, Congo - kab_022012_11.5m | ecosystem: Environmental > Aquatic > Freshwater > Lake | place: Democratic Republic of the Congo...
ATCTTTCTTTTCCAAATCACATGAACTTCTCACGTATTGAGATTGCGCGAAAACAGAAGCAAAACAGAAAGAGATGATAAGGATAAATTTCTTTTTCATTATAATGAGTTTTGGGAAACAAAAATAGAACATATTCGTGTTTTCCGGAGTCATTATCGAAAATTAATAAAAATAAGCCCCGAAATTTTTTATTCTCAACCAGTTCATTATTTTTGACGATTACATTTTTTTAATTCTAATTTTACTAATCATGCAACAAAAACCTTTAAAAAAATACATCCATTCACTAAGGGGTGTAAAAAAGCTTGGTATCTTTCTGGTTTCCCTGATGATGGTTTTTACATCTGTTCATGCCGAGGCCAAAAAGAAAAAAGGTGATGAGAATAAGTCAGATACGCTAAAATCATCCACTTTTTCAGGATTAAAATGGCGAAGCATCGGACCTGCGTTTACATCGGGCCGGATTGCTGATTTTGCAGTGAATCCGCTTAACCATAATGAATATTTTGTGGCAGCCGCGTCGGGACATGTTTGGAAAACCACGAATAACGGCACCACTTTTAAACCAGTCTTCGATAATTATGGTGCTTATGCAATGGGCGTGATAACCATCGACCCTTCAAATCCAAATGTTGTCTGGCTCGGAACCGGAGAAAATAACCATCAAAGAGCCCTGGGATATGGAAATGGTGTTTACAAATCAGAAGATGGTGGTGAGACCTGGACAAATATGGGGTTAAAAGAATCGAGGCAAATCGGGAAAATACTTATCAATCCAAAAAACCCGAACATTGTTTTTGTTGCAGCCGAAGGATCAGTATGGGGACCTGGCGGAGACAGGGGACTATACAAAACGACAGATGGTGGCAAAACCTGGAAAAAAGTACTGGAAATCAGCGAAAATACGGGTGTAAACGATATGGTAATGGATCCGCGCGATCCAAACACGATTTATGCTACCTCAGAACAGAGACGTCGAAGGATATTTACCAAAATCGGCGGAGGTCCTGAGTCGGCCGTTTATAAAACAACCGACGGTGGCGAAACCTGGAATAAAATCATGAAGGGACTTCCGGGTGTTGATATTGGAGGTATGGGACTCGCTATTTCACCCGCTGATCCCGAAAAAATTTATCTGATCATGGAAGCAGCCGATGATAAAAGTGGTTTTTTCAGATCCACCAATCGTGGAGCCTCCTGGGAAAAAATGAGCGATTATTCCGCCTATGGCCAATATTATAACGAGATTTACTGCGACCCAAAGGATCCAGATAAAATATTTTCGATGGAAACTGTCTCACAGGTTTCGGAGGATGGAGGAAAAACCTGGAAATCGATTGGAAATAATGCCCGCCATGTGGACGATCATGCCATGTGGATTGATCCTGACAACACAAACCATTTTATGATTGGTGGTGATGGTGGGGTATATGAAACCTTTGATGCAGGTCAAAATTATGTTTTTAAAGGCAATCTACCTGTTACGCAGTTTTATCGTGTTAATGTGGATGATACGTATCCATTTTACTGGGTGTATGGTGGAACGCAGGACAATAACAGTTTTGGCGGTCCTTCTCAAAATATAAAATCAAGTGGTGTCACCAGCGACGAATGGGTGGTTACCTTAGGGGGAGATGGCTTTTGGCAAGCTATCGAACCGGGGAATCCAAATATCGTTTATTCAGCCTATCAATATGGTAATATTTCAAGATTTGATAAAAAATCAGGTGAAAGCATTGAAATCAAACCTCAACCCCGAAAAGGTGAACTCACCTATCGCTGGAACTGGGATGCTCCTTTCATTTTAAGTCCACACTCAAAAACCAGGCTCTATATTGGTGCAAATAAACTCTTTAAAAGTAACGACCGCGGGAATAGTTGGGAAGTAATCAGTGATGATCTTACAAGGAATGAGGATCGTAACCAGTTTAAAGTAATGGGAAAATACTGGCCGTCGAATGCTGTAGCCAAAGATGTTTCCACTTCACAGTGGGGAACTATTGTAACATTAGCTGAATCACCGGTAAAGGAAGGCCTACTTTATGTTGGTACCGATGACGGACTTATCCAGGTAAGCCAGGATGGTGGTAAAAACTGGCAACGCCATGCTGACTTTCCGGGAGTGCCGGAATTTACTTTTGTAAGTGATATCTTCCCATCACGATTTGATGAAAATGTGGTTTTTGCCTCTTTTGATAACATCCAAAGTGATGATTTTAAACCTTATCTTTTAAAAAGCTCTGATCGCGGAAATACGTGGATTTCCATCGTGGGTAATCTGCCTGACAACGAAACTGTCCACACCATAATCCAGGATCCTGTTAATGCTGACCTGATATTTATTGGAACTGAATTCAGTGCATTTTTTACGCTTGACGGAGGAAAAATCTGGACAAAATTCAGTTCCGGATTGCCTGATATTCCGGTGAGAGATCTTGTTATCCAGCAACGCGAAAACGATCTGGTTGCAGCCACATTTGGTCGTGGGTTTTATATTATCGACAACTATTCACCGCTTCGCGAACTTAATGCAGCCATCCTGGATACCTCAAAAGCCATTTTATTTCCAGTTAAAGATGCCTTGATGTATGTCCAGGATGGAGGCCGTTATGGGCAGGGTTCGACAGTTTTTTCAGCCGCAAACCCGCCTTTTGGAGCTGTGTTTACATATTTTTTAAAAGATATCCCTAAAACAAAAAAACAACTCCGGCTTAAAAAAGAAAAAGAGCTTTTCAAAAACGGAGATCCTATTCCTCAACCAACACATGAACAACTTGTAGCCGAAGAAAATGAACACGATCCTTTGTTGGTTTTTACAATTACCGATCAAAGTGGAAATATAGTAAGGAAGCTCTACGAAAAACCTTCCGAAGGAATAAGCCGTACAAGTTGGAACCTTCGATACCAGGGTAAGAACCCGGTAAGATTGAGGAAAGATGAATTTGATCCCAAGAGTGACGGCTCTGATGGGATGTATGCTCTCCCTGGTATTTATAAAGTCTCGATGTCTCTCGACAACAATGGAGAAATTACCGATCTCGCCGGACCGGTTTCATTCGTTGCCAAGCCGCTTGATAACACTACGCTCCCGGCCATTGACCGGCTGGCACTTGTTGAGTACCAGAATAAAGTTTCCGAGTTAGCCAGAACCATGCGGGGTGCCGAAAATTTCCTCGAAGAATTGTTCAAAAACACTGAATATGTCAGACAGGCGATACATAATACCCCCAAGGCACCTGAACGCCTGGAACAAATGGCGGCCAAAATCCATGAAGAGTTAAAGGGCATCGAATTTACGTTTAATGGTACCGAAGCGAAAGCAAGTGCCGAAGAAGTGCCGCCGGAACAGGTTCCTTTGAACCAGCGGTTGAATTCAATTGCATACTCTCACTGGGGCTCAACTTCTGCTCCTACACAAACCCAACTCAAAGATTATGAAATTCTGATGGAAGAATTTCCTCCTGTTCTTGAAAAAATCAAAATGCTTAATACCCAAATCAAAGAAATCGAAACAGAGATGGAAAAATATGACGCACCCTGGACACCGGGAAGGATACCTGAATTGAAGAAAAATTAAGTTTCGATTTACTTATTTTATTAAAAGGGGGTTTTTCAAATCGAAAAACCCTTTTTTTCTTCTTTTTCAACGCCATTTACAAACAATAAAAAAATAAACTCATTAAATGATTTGGCAAACAAAAAGATTATTTTACCTTTGCACCCCAAAATTGAAGTAAAAATATTCATCAATTAATTGTAATAGATTTAAAATAAGGAGTTAACCCATGATTATTGTTCCCGTAAAAGAAGGCGAAAGCATCGACAGAGCATTAAAAAAATACAAAAGAAAATTCGAAAAAACCGGTGTTGTTAAGGAATTAAGGGAAAGACAAAAATACACCAAGCCATCCGTCACAAAACGCGAAGCCAGACTCAAAGCTATTTATATTCAGCAATTAAGAAACGAAGAAGAAATCTAATCTTTGGCATCTTAAAATTTTTTAATAAATAATATAGGTGATTTGTTGTTTCATGTTAGAATTAGTTTTATTTTTGAAACATTAGTTCACCTATTTTTTTATTGTGACAGATCGCTTTATCAACCACATTACGTACGAACGTAGATATTCACCCAATACCATTAAGGCATATCAAAACGACTTATCTCAGTTTTGTGCCTATTTAGATAAAACTTACAACATTCAGGATATTGAACAAGCTACTCATTTCAATATCAGATCGTGGTTGGTTTCCCTCATCGACAACACCATTTCACCCAAAAGCATTAACAGAAAAATTACAACCCTGAAGTCGTTTTATAAATATTTGCTCAGGGAAAACGTTATTCAGGAAAACCCGATGTTGAAAGTAATATCTCCAAAAACCGCAAAATCGTTACCATCCTTTGTTAAAGAAGACGACATGGATCGGCTGATTGGTTCGGTAGATTTTGGTACAGATTTCAAAGGATTGAGGGACAAACTTTTGATTGAAATATTTTATTCCACAGGCATCAGAAGAGCCGAACTCATCAATTTACAAATCGCCGACATTGATTTTTCCAATCGTACCATTAAGGTACTTGGAAAAAGGTCCAAAGAAAGGATTGTCCCCATTACACAATCACTTACGTATTTAATTATCAACTATCTTCCTTTGCGCCAATCTATTCTAAATGGAAATGATAACAATCCGAATGAAAATTCTTATCTTTTTATTACCGAAACCGGACAACAATCTTACCCGAAACTTGTTTATCGAATAGTTAATAAATACTTAGCCTATGTATCAACAAATGCAAAGAAAAGTCCCCATACATTAAGGCACAGTTTTGCAACAAGTATGCTTAATCATGGTGCCGACCTCAACGCGGTAAAAGAGATTCTGGGGCATTCAAATTTAGCTGCAACACAAATTTACACGCACAACACAATTGAAAAGTTAAAAAAAATCTACAAACTAGCTCATCCAAGAGCCTAATTTTAGGAGGACACATTATGCAAATCGACATTCGTTCAATTCATTTTAAAGCAGACAGAAAATTAGAAGATTTTATCAAGGATAGAATCGAAAAACTAACGCAGTTCTATGATGGTGTTATTGGGACTGAAGTATCTCTAAAACTTTCAAATACCGAAGCTTCTGATAATAAAATTACAGAAATCCGATTGAACGTACGTGGTAATGACCTTTATGCCAAAAAGCAGAGTAAGTCTTTTGAGGAATCTACCGATGAAGCCGTAGAAGCGCTAAGGCGCCAATTAATCAGATATAAGGAGAAGGTGCGGAAAAGCTAATTTTCTTTAATTTTTAAAAAAAGTTTTGTTAAATTAAATAACTATTCTACTTTTGCAGTCCTTTTTAAAAAAAAGGGCTGTTTTTTTTGGGGTTTCCAGGAACGAGTTCATAACATTATTGATATCAGGCCGATGTAGCTCAGTTGGTAGAGCAGCTGATTTGTAATCAGCCGGTCGGCGGTTCGAGTCCGTCCATCGGCTCCTTCGCCTGAAAAAGAAGATAATTAATACTGGGGGGATACCAGAGCGGTCAAATGGGGCAGACTGTAAATCTGTTGGCGCAGCCTTCGGAGGTTCGAATCCTCCTCCCCCCACTAGTTCATTCTTTTTTGAAGACGTTTGTGAGCAAGGATTTCATTTTTTTGTAAATCTTTTTGTGTGATTTTATAACAAGCGGAAGTAGCTCATTTGGTAGAGCGATAGCCTTCCAAGCTATAGGTGGCGGGTTCGAGCCCCGTCTTCCGCTCCAATAAGATGCCAATGTAGCTCAGGGGTAGAGCACTTCCTTGGTAAGGAAGGGGTCAAGAGTTCAATTCTCTTCATTGGCTCAAATAGAAATAAATAATAACCTTTATTGTAGACACCTATTTAAATAAACAATTAACAATGGCAAAAGAAAAATTTAATCGTTCCAAACCACACGTAAACATTGGAACAATTGGGCACGTTGATCACGGTAAAACCACTTTAACCGCTGCGATCACACTTAATTTGCAGGATAAAGGTCTTGCTGAATACAAGTCATTCGATTCAATCGATAATGCACCTGAAGAAAAAGAAAGAGGGATTACCATCAACACTGCACATATCGAGTATCAGACTGAACACAGGCACTATGCCCACGTTGACTGTCCTGGCCACGCTGACTATGTAAAGAACATGGTAACTGGTGCTGCTCAGATGGACGGTGCAATTATTGTTGTTGCTGCAACCGATGGCCCGATGCCACAAACACGCGAGCACATCCTTCTTGCACGTCAGGTTGGTGTTCCGAAACTTGTTGTTTTCATGAACAAGGTTGACCTTGTTGATGACGAAGAACTGCTCGAGTTAGTTGAAATGGAAATCCGTGATCTGTTGACTTTCTATAAATTTGATGGAGAAAACACTCCGGTTATCCAGGGATCAGCACTTGGCGCCCTCAATAAAGAACCTAAATGGGTTGCAAAAGTCATGGAACTTATGGATGCTTGTGATTCATGGATTCCTTTACCCGAGCGTGATGAAGAAAAACCTTTCCTGATGCCTGTTGAAGATGTATTTTCAATCACCGGCCGTGGAACCGTTGCTACAGGAAGAATTGAAACCGGTATTATTCATACCGGTGACCCGGTTGACATTATTGGTATGGGTGCTGAAAAACTGAAATCAGTTGTTACGGGTGTCGAAATGTTCCGCAAAATTCTTGACGAAGGCCGTGCCGGCGATAATGCTGGTTTATTACTCAGGGGCATCGACAAAGAAGCCATCAGCAGGGGTATGGTAATAGCAAAACCTGGTTCAGTTACACCACATAAAAACTTCAAAGCTGAAGTTTACATTTTGAAAAAAGAAGAAGGTGGACGTCACACACCATTTCATAACAAATATCGTCCGCAATTTTACTTCAGAACTACTGACGTAACCGGTGAAATTTTCCTCCCGGAGGGAATTGAAATGGTTATGCCAGGTGATAACCTGACCATAGAAGTTCATTTGCTTTCGGAGATCGCAATGAATAAAAACCTGCGTTTTGCTATCCGTGAAGGTGGCAGGACTGTTGGGGCAGGTCAGGTGACAGAAATTCTTGACTAAATTTAATAGGTGTTTGGTTATAGATATAAAGGCGTCCCGGGGTAAAATACTTTCGGGACTCCTTTATTCTTAAAATATAAAAATACGGGTGTAGCTCAACTGGTAGAGTAGCGGTCTCCAAAACCGTTGGTTGTGGGTTCGATTCCTACCACCCGTGCAAAATACTTAGACATATACCAATGGCAAAATTTAAAATTATCGAGTACGCTAAGGAAAGTTATGATGAGCTGTTACATAAAGTTTCCTGGCCAACATGGACTGAGCTGCAAAGCAGTGCTATCGTTGTATCCATTGCTTCCCTGATAATCGCATTAGTTGTTTATCTGATGGACATTTCGTTTAGTAGCCTGCTTAAAGGTTTTTACCAATGGTTCTAAAAGTGTGTCTGGTATTCGAATCATAACAATTCAACCAATTTAGGAACCAAAACGGTATGAGCGAACAAGTTAAGAAATGGTATGTAGTGCGGGCGATCTCGGGGAAAGAAAAAAAGGTGAAAGAGTACATCGAGAGCGAGATCAAACGTCTTAACCTACAGGATTACATTTCACAGGTGCTTATCCCGACAGAGAAGGTTTACCAGGTAAGGAAAGGGAAAAAAATCAGTAAGGAAAGGAATTACTTTCCTGGCTACGTCCTTATCGAAGCTACTCTGGTGGGTGAAGTTCCTCATATCATTAAAAATGTTCCTGATGTGCTTGGTTTTCTTGGCACAAAAGGTGAACCTGATCCTTTGCGACAGCAGGAAGTGAAGCGGATTTTAGGTAAAGTTGATGAACTTGCCGAGCAGGGTGAAGAGGTTAATGTTCCTTTCATAGTCGGAGAAAACGTTACTGTTACCGATGGACCTTTCAACAGTTTTAGTGGAGTGATTGAAGAAATTAATGAAGAGAAGAAAAAACTGAAGGTAATGGTAAAGATTTTTGGACGGAAAACTCCGCTGGAATTGGGATTTATGCAGGTTGAAAAGGAGTGATTATTATTCTTTTTCTGGTATTCAAAATTTTCCAGAATTTAAATCTTAAGTAAAACTTAAAATGGCAAAAGAAGTTAGCGGATTAATCAAACTGCAAATTAAAGGAGGTGCCGCAAACCCATCTCCACCGGTTGGACCAGCTTTAGGTTCAAAAGGTGTGAACATTATGGAGTTTTGTAAGCAGTTTAATGGTCGTACACAAGAATTAGCCGGAAAGCTACTTCCCGTGATCATTACTGTTTATAAGGACAAGTCCTTTGATTTCATTATAAAGTCACCGCCAGTTGCTATTCAACTGTTAGAGGCAACCAAGCAGAAAAAGGGTTCACCAGAACCTAACCGTAAGAAAATAGCTGCTGTAACCTGGGAACAGGTTCAGGAAATAGCTGAAAATAAGATGAAAGACTTAAATTGTTTTACCGTCGAATCTGCGATGAGCATGGTAGCCGGTACAGCAAGAAGCATGGGGATAACGGTTAAGGGACAACCTTCGATTGCTAATAATTAACAGTAGTTCGAGACTAGCATTTAATAATCTAAAAACAGGATTCGCAAAATGGGAACACTGACTAGAAAACGAAAAGAAGCTTTAGCGAAATTCGACAAAAATGCTACTTATGCTCTGGCGGATGCGGTACAAGTTGTAAAAAACATAACGCATACAAAATTTGACGCTTCTGTAGATCTGGATGTTCGCCTCGGGGTCGACCCCAGGAAAGCTAACCAGATGGTGAGGGGTTCAGTAACCCTTCCACACGGAAGTGGAAAAACCGTAAGAGTATTGGTGCTTTGTACTCCCGATAAGGAAGATGAAGCTAAAGCTGCCGGAGCCGACTTTGTTGGTTTGGATGATTATATCAACCAGATCAAAGGAGGTTGGACAGATTTCGATGTTGTAATTACAACCCCCAGCGTCATGCCCAAGGTTGGCCCACTTGGCAGAATTCTCGGTCCCCGGGGTCTCATGCCAAACCCAAAAACTGGCACCGTGACCATGGAAATCGAAAAAGCTGTAAAAGAGGTAAAAGCTGGTAAGATCGATTTTAAAGTTGATAAAACCGGTATTATCCATGCATCAGTTGCAAAAGTCTCATTTGACAACCGGATGATCCTTGACAACGCCAAGGAATTGATCCAAACTATTGTCAAACTGAAACCTTCATCTGCAAAGGGGACTTACGTTAAGAGTATCTTTATGTCGAGCACAATGAGTTTCGGCATTCAGATCGATCCTAAATCAGTAAGTTTATAATATCCGGTAATAAGGAGATTAAACCATGACAAGAGCAGAAAAGACTAAAATCATTGATTCACTGTCGCTCCAACTCGACGCGGCTTCAAATTTCTACCTGACAGACATTGCTGATCTTACGGTCGAAACAACCAGCGAGTTAAGAAGACTTTGCTTCAAAAAAGAAGTTCAACTGAAAGTTGTTAAAAACACATTGCTTCACAAAGCAATGGAAAGATCAAATAAGGACCTTGCAGCACTTTATAGCACGCTGAGTGGTTCAACTTCAATCATGTTTACCGAAACGGGTAGCGTTCCTGCAAAATTAATTCAGGAATTCAGGAAGAAATTCAAAAGTGAAAAGCCGATTTTAAAAGGAGCTTATGTCTCCGAATCGACCTATATTGGTGAAGATCAACTCGAAGTTTTGGCAACCATAAAAACAAAGAACGAAGTTATTGGAGAAATTATCTCCCTCTTACAATCGCCAGCAAATAATGTTATTGGCGCATTGCAGTCGGGTGGTCATAAACTTTCCGGTATTCTTAAAACATTATCCGAAAAAGAAGCATAACGCGTTCAATCAAATTAATCAATTTTTTATTTTCAATTTTCGAATTTTAACTTTATAAAACATATCATAAAATGGCAGATTTAAAAGCTTTTGCAGAACAGTTAGTTAGTCTGACAGTAAAAGAAGTTAACGAACTTGCTAAAATCTTAAAGGACGATTACGGCATCGAACCTGCAGCAGCAGCTGTAGTTGCTGGTCCTGCAGCAGTAGCCGAAGTTGCAGCTGAAGAAGAACAAACAGCATTTGACGTTATCATTAAAGCAGCCGGCCAGTCGAAACTGGCAGTTGTAAAACTCGTAAAAGAATTGACAAGCCTTGGTTTAAAAGAAGCCAAAGAATTAGTCGATTCTGCACCTAAAGCTATCAAAGAAGGTGTTTCAAGAGACGAAGCCGAAGCACTGAAAAAACAACTCGAAGAAGCCGGTGCCGAAGTTGAAGTGAAATAGCTATCACAGGCTCAAATTTTAAGAAATATAGACTGCTATCGGCCAGGCCGTATAGAGTCTATATTTCTTGTATTATAGACTTTTGTCTTCTTGATTTCATAATTATTTCACAATCAAAATCATACAACATTGGCTAAGGAAATAAATGAAAGAATAAGTTTTTCGAAAACGAAAATTAAATCAACTTATCCTGACTTTCTAGATATCCAGATTAAATCATTTCAGGACTTTTTTCAATTGGAAACAAATCCCGAAAATCGTGTAAATGAAGGGCTTTACAAGGTTTTCAGTGAAAATTTTCCAATCACGGATGCTCGGAATAATTTCGTTCTCGAATTTTTGGATTATTTTATCGACCCTCCCAGGTATTCAATCGAAGAATGCATCGAGCGAGGGCTCAGTTACAGTGTGCCGCTTAAAGCTAAGCTAAAGCTTTATTGTACAGACCCTGAACACGAAGATTTTGAAACCATCATTCAGGACGTTTATCTTGGCCAGATCCCTTACATGACGCCAAAAGGAACGTTTGTCATCAATGGTGCCGAGCGTGTTGTGGTTTCACAGCTCCACCGTTCACCAGGAGTATTCTTTGGGACAAGTTTCCATGCCAACGGACAGCAATTGTTCTCGGCAAGGATTATTCCTTTCAAAGGTTCCTGGATGGAATTCACCACCGATATCAACAGCGTGATGTATGCTTACATCGACCGTAAAAAGAAATTACCAGTAACAACGTTGCTCCGGGCTATTGGTTTCGAGAGTGATAAGGATATTCTTGAGATTTTCAACCTTGCACAGGAAATAAAAGCCACGAAAGCCAATCTCAAAAAACTCCTGGGCAGAAGGCTTGCCGCCCGTGTTGTTCGTTCATGGATCGAAGATTTTGTTGATGAAGATACAGGTGAAGTTGTTTCCATTGAGCGTACCGAAGTAATCATCGACCGCGAAACCATCCTCGAAAATGATCATCTCGATCAGATTGCTGATTCCGGAGTCGATACCATCCTCGTTCACAAAGATGAAACGGATGGAATTGATTATTCGATCATTTTCAATACGCTTCAAAAAGATACCACAAATACCGAAAAAGAAGCTGTCGAATTTATTTACCGCCAGTTGAGAAATGCCGAACCTCCGGATGAAGAAACGGCCAGGGGTATTATCGAAAAGCTTTTCTTTTCCGACAAACGGTACGACCTTGGTGATGTTGGAAGGTACCGGATCAACAAAAAACTTGATCTGAACATGCCCATGGAAACCAAAGTTCTCACTAAAGAAGACATCATTTCAATCATCAAATATCTGATCGAAATGGTAAATTCGAAACGTGAAATTGATGACATCGACCACCTGAGTAACCGCCGCGTTCGTACGGTTGGAGAACAATTATATGCTCAGTTTGGTGTTGGTCTTGCCCGTATGTCGCGTACAATACGCGAAAGAATGAATGTTCGCGACAACGAGGTTTTCACACCTACTGATCTGATCAATGCTAAAACTTTATCGTCGGTAATTAATTCCTTTTTTGGAACTAACCAGTTATCGCAGTTTATGGATCAAACCAATCCATTGTCGGAACTTACCCACAAACGAAGGGTTTCCGCTTTGGGACCAGGAGGTTTGTCGCGTGAGCGTGCCGGATTTGAAGTCCGCGACGTGCATTATACCCACTATGGCCGGTTATGTACGATCGAAACTCCTGAAGGTCCAAACATTGGTTTGATTTCGTCGTTATGCGTATTTGCAACCATTAATAAACTTGGGTTTATCGAAACTCCCTACAAACGTGTTGTTGAAGGTAGGGTAATGCTCGACGAAGATCCGATTTACCTGAGTGCCGAAGAAGAAGAAAACAAGATTATCGCACAGGCAAATTCGTTGCTTAATGCAGATGGTACATTTTTTAAAGATAAAGTTAAGGTAAGGTATCAGGCCGATTATCCGATCGAAGAAAAAACGAAAGTTGACTTCATCGATATGGCGCCTAATCAAATTGCTTCCATTGCTGCATCTTTAATCCCTTTCCTCGAGCACGACGACGCCAACCGTGCACTCATGGGATCGAACATGATGCGCCAGGCAGTTCCGCTTCTCAATCCTGAAGCTCCCATTGTTGGAACCGGTATTGAAGGACCCGTTGCCAAAGATTCACGTGTTTTACTCGAATCCGAAGGTGATGGTATCGTTGAATACGTTGATGCTAACGAAATTGTGATCCGTTACACCCGGATGGAAGAGGAAAAACTTGTTAGTTTTGATGATGACGTAAAGACTTACCTACTCACGAAATTTGCCCGAACCAACCAGAACACTTCAGTGAACCTCAGGCCGATTGTAAAAAAAGGCCAAAAAGTTAAAAAAGGTCAGGTTTTGTGTGAAGGATACGGCACGCAAGGTGGCGAATTGGCCCTGGGCCGTAACCTGATGGTAGCTTTCATGCCCTGGAAGGGATATAACTTTGAAGATGCTATTGTAATTTCCGAAAGAGTAGTAAAAGAAGATGTGTTCACCTCGGTGCATATCGAAGAATTTGCACTGGAAGTGCGTGATACAAAACGTGGTGTGGAGGAACTGACCAACGATATTCCCAATGTTTCAGCCGATGCAACCAAGGATCTTGACGAAAATGGCCTGATCAGAATTGGTGCAGAAGTAAGTGAAGGCGATATCCTTATTGGAAAAATTACTCCGAAAGGCGAATCAGACCCTACTCCTGAAGAAAAACTGCTTCGGGCAATTTTTGGAGATAAAGCCGGTGATGTAAAAGATGCTTCACTAAAGGCACCCCCATCGATGCGTGGTGTTGTTATCGATAAAAAACTCTTCTCACGGGTCATCAAGGATCGCAAAGCTAAGGTGAAAGAAAAAGATCTGATTTCAGATCTTGAAAAAGATTTCCACAAAGATTTGGCTTCACTCAAAGCAAAACTTGTCGATAAACTCATGATCCTGGTCAGCGGAAAAGTTTCACAGGGCGTTTACAATAATTTTAAAGAAGAGCTTCTGCCAAAGAAAACCAAGTTCACTCAAAAAATGTTGATAGGGCTTGATTATCTTATGGTTAACCCGAATAAATGGACGACTGACAAGGAGAAAAATGAACTGATATCTCAATTGATCAACAACTATGTGATCAAATATAAAGAGATACTGGGAATTTTTAACCGCAAAAAATTTGTTGCCACTGTTGGAGATGATTTACCGAACGGGATTGTAAAAATGGCAAAGGTTTTTGTTGCAAAGAAACGTAAACTTAAAGTCGGGGATAAAATGGCAGGGCGCCACGGAAACAAAGGTATTGTTGCACGTATCGTTCGCGAAGAAGATATGCCATTCCTTGAAGACGGATCCCCCGTTGATATCGTACTTAACCCACTTGGTGTACCTTCACGTATGAACCTAGGACAGATTTATGAAACTGTTTTGGGTTGGGCAGGTAAAAAACTTGGGGTAAAATTTGCGACTCCGATTTTCGACGGTGCCGAAGTTGAACAGATCAACGAGTACTTGGTAAAGGCCGGCCTCCCCATTAATGGCAAGGTTTACCTTTACGACGGCGGTACAGGTGAAAAATTCCACCAGCCCGCTACCGTTGGTTATATTTACATTTTGAAACTGCACCACATGGTCGACGATAAAATGCATGCACGTTCGATCGGACCTTATTCATTGATTACCCAGCAGCCCCTTGGCGGAAAAGCTCAATTTGGGGGTCAACGTTTTGGTGAAATGGAAGTCTGGGCACTGGAAGCATTTGGTGCATCTAATATTTTACAGGAAATTTTAACTGTAAAATCCGACGATGTTATCGGAAGAGCCAAGGCATATGAGACCATCGTAAAAGGCGACAACATGCCAAAACCAGGTATTCCAGAATCATTCAACGTTTTAATCCACGAATTACGTGGTCTCGGCCTTAACGTAACTTTTGATTAATCAAAAGTAAAGGCATCAGTTCTTTTTTATCTTATTATTAAAAATAATTAAACATAATCCCATAATGGCTTTTAGAAAAGAAAACACTATTGTAAAAACCGAATTCGATCAAATTACTATTAGCCTGGCATCACCTGAGACCATTTTAGAAAGGTCGTATGGTGAAGTATTGAAACCCGAAACCATCAATTACCGGACATATAAACCCGAAAGAGACGGCCTGTTTTGTGAAAGGATTTTCGGCCCGGTAAAAGATTGGGAATGTCACTGCGGTAAATACAAGCGCATCCGTTACAAGGGTATTGTTTGCGACAGATGTGGTGTTGAAGTTACCGAAAAAAAGGTTCGTCGCGAACGTACAGGTCATATTCAATTGGTTGTTCCGGTTGCACACATCTGGTTTTTCAGGTCTCTGCCAAATAAAATAGGTGCTTTGCTTGGGTTACAGACCAAAAAGCTCGACAGTATCATTTACTATGAGCGTTATGTAGTGATAAATCCCGGAATAAAAGGTGTAGACGGACTTAAATATCTCGACTTCCTTACCGAAGAAGAATATTTTGAAATCATGGAAACCATCGCACCCGAAAACCAATATCTGGACGACACTGATCCCAACAAATTCATTGCAAAAATGGGAGCAGAAGCATTACATGATCTGCTTGCCCGCCTTGATCTCGATGAACTTTCGTACGATTTGCGTCATAAGGCAAATACGGAAACCTCACAACAAAGAAAACAAGATGCATTGAAACGCCTTCAGGTAGTTGAGGCTTTCAGAGACGCGAAGACAAGGATCGAAAACCGGCCTGAATGGATGATCGTAAAAGTTGTACCGGTAATTCCACCGGAATTGAGGCCATTGGTTCCACTTGATGGCGGACGTTTTGCAACTTCTGATCTCAACGATCTTTACCGCAGGGTAATTATTCGTAACAACCGTTTAAAAAGATTGATCGAAATTAAGGCTCCTGATGTAATTATGCGTAACGAAAAACGTATGCTTCAGGAGGCGGTGGATTCACTTTTTGATAATTCCCGAAAGGCAAACGCTGTAAAAACCGAATCAAACAGGGCACTGAAATCTCTGAGCGACAGCTTGAAAGGAAAGCAAGGAAGGTTCCGTCAGAATTTGCTCGGAAAACGTGTCGACTATTCAGGTCGTTCAGTCATCGTTGTTGGGCCCGAACTCAAGCTTAACGAATGTGGCTTGCCAAAGGAAATGGCCTCCGAACTTTTCAAGCCGTTTATAATCCGGAAAATGCTCGAAAGAGGAATCGTAAAGACAGTAAAATCGGCTAAAAAGATCGTTGACAGGAAAGATCCTGTGGTTTGGGATATACTTGAAAGTATTTTAAAAGGACATCCTGTATTATTGAACCGTGCTCCTACGCTGCACCGTTTAGGTATCCAGTCATTTCAGCCAAAACTTATCGAAGGAAAAGCCATCCAGTTACACCCGCTCGTTTGTACGGCTTTCAATGCCGACTTCGATGGTGACCAGATGGCTGTTCATGTACCGCTTGGTAATGCAGCTATACTTGAAGCCCAGATTCTGATGATGGCTTCACATAATATTCTTAATCCTGCAAATGGTGCTCCTATTGCAGTTCCTTCACAGGACATGGTACTCGGTCTTTATTATATTACGAAAGCCAGAAAAAATGTACCTGAACACGAAGTCAGGGGTGAAGGCTACAGGTTTTATTCGCCCGAAGAAGTAATCATTGCCTATAACGAGGATAAGGTTGACTTGCATGCCATAATTTTTGTAAGACTTGAAGTAGAAGAAGATGGAATAATCACCAGGAAAATGGTTGAAACTACTGTTGGCCGAATTTTATTTAACCAGGTTGTTCCTCCTCAATACGGTTACATTAACCAATTGCTTACCAAAAAAGCACTTCGTGATATTATCGGTGATGTATTAAAGAAAACCGATACTGCAACCACTGCAAAATTCCTCGATGATATTAAAAATCTTGGTTTTAAAATGGCCTTCAAGGGTGGTCTTTCATTTAACCTTGGCGACGTTATTGTCCCGGAAATTAAAGAGAGTCTTATCCAAAAAGCCAACGAGGAAGTTGATGAGGTACTTGCAAACTATAATATGGGTTTCATTACCAATAACGAAAGGTATAATCAGATAATCGACATCTGGACCCATACCAATTCGCATTTAACGCACACCTTGATGGATCAGCTTTCAAAAGATAAACAGGGTTTTAACCCGGTATATATGATGCTCGATTCCGGTGCCCGTGGTAGCAAGGAACAAATTCGTCAGCTTTCTGGGATGCGTGGTCTGATGGCAAAACCACAAAAATCAGGAGCAACCGGAGGTGAAATTATCGAAAACCCAATTCTATCGAACTTCAAGGAAGGACTTTCGGTTCTCGAATATTTTATCTCAACACACGGTGCGCGTAAAGGTCTTGCCGATACTGCACTTAAAACTGCTGACGCCGGTTACCTCACCCGTCGTTTGGTTGACGTTTCACAAGATGTAATTATCTCGGAATGGGATTGCGGTACTTTGAGAGGACTGACGACTTCAGCTTTAAAGAAAAATGAAGAAACCGTTGAAACCTTATACGACCGAATTCTTGGACGTACAACTGTTCATGATGTTTATCATCCGCAATCCGGCGAACTTATCATTGGCGCAGGTGAAGAACTTACCGAGGAAATCTCCAGAAAAATCGAAGATTCGCCCATCGAATCTATCGATATCCGTTCGGTATTAACCTGCGAATCGAAATACGGTGTTTGCGGGAAATGTTACGGACGTAACCTCGCAACCGGAAAAATGGTTCAAAAAGGTGAAGCTGTGGGTGTTATTGCTGCACAATCGATTGGTGAGCCAGGAACGCAGCTTACTCTCCGTACCTTCCACGTTGGAGGTGTTGCCGGTGGGAATATTTCATCACAATCAAAAATTGAGGCCAAGTACAACGGTGTAATTCAGATTGATGAGTTGCGATCGGTACCTTACGAAAGCCAGGGTAAAAATTATGAAGTGGTGATTGGCCGTTCTGCTGAAATGAGGATTATCGATGAAAAAACCGGTATTTTCCTAACTTCGAGCAACATACCTTACGGATCCAATTTATTCTTTAAAGACGGCGATACCGTAAAAAAAGGTGAGCTGATTTGCGTGTGGGACCCTTACAATGCTGTTATTATTTCTGAGGTTTCTGGTAAGCTTGAATTTAGCAATGTATTGGAAAACAAAACATTCAGGATCGAATCTGACGAGCAAACCGGTTATTATGAAAAAGTAGTTATCGAATCGCGCCAAAAAATTAAAAACCCACTCATCGCTGTTGTCGATAGCGACGGTATCGTTTTAAGAGAATACGACCTGCCGGTAGGTGCACACATCTCGGTTGATGACAAACAACCTATAAAGGCAGGCGATATCCTTGTGAAAATTCCACGTGCCATCGGAAAATCCGGTGACATCACTGGAGGTTTACCAAGGGTTACCGAACTTTTTGAAGCGAGAAATCCATCCGATCCCGCAAAGGTTGCTGAAATCGACGGTGTGGTTTCTTTTGGTAAGAAATTGAAACGTGGTAACAAAGAGATCATCATTACTTCAAAAACAGGTGAAGAAAAGCGTTATCTCGTTCCGACAACCAAACAAATTCTTGCTCAGGAAAACGACTTTGTAAAAGCCGGAACACCTCTGTCAGAAGGTGCCCTTACTCCTGCCGACATTCTTGCCATTAAAGGCCCGATGAAAGTGCAGGAATATATTGTTAATGAAATCCAGGAGGTTTATCGTTTACAGGGTGTTAAGATTAATGATAAACACTTCGAGGTAATCGTGCGCCAGATGATGCGTAAGGTTGAAGTGGAAGATCAGGGCGACACCAAATTCCTCGAAAACGAACTCGTTAACAAAATCGAATTCCAGGAAGAAAACGACTGGATCTTTGGTAAAAAAGTTATCATCGATCCGGGTGATTCATTAATCTTCAAGGCAGGACAAATTATTTCGGCCCGAAAATTAAGGGATGAAAATTCTCAGCTGAAACGTAAAGACAAAAAACTGGTTGATGCAAGAGACGCTTCACCGGCAACCGCACGACAGGTATTGCAGGGAATTACTAAAGCATCGTTGCAGACCAACAGCTTTATTTCGGCTGCTTCCTTCCAGGAAACCACCAAAGTTCTTACAAATGCAGCAATCAACGCAAAATCCGACAGACTTCTGGGTCTGAAAGAAAATGTTATTGTTGGGCATAAGATTCCTGCCGGTACCGGACTCAGGGAATACGAAGACCTGATTGTAGGTTCAAGGGAAGAATACGAAAGTTTGGTTCATTCACGAGAATCTAAACGATAAATCAAGAAAATAAAATGATACCATGAAGACCAATAGTATCACCTTTTGGTCGTCATGGTTTCTAAAACCTTTAAAAAAAAATATTATGGATCCCAATCAACAAGGTGCTAACAAGATTAATATTGAACTCAGCGATGAAGTGGCTGAAGGGATTTATTCAAATCTTGCGATTATTACACATTCAAGGTCAGAATTTGTTATCGACTTCGTAAAAATGCTTCCCGGTATTCCGAAAGCAAAGGTTAAATCAAGAATTATTCTCACTCCTCAGCACACAAAGCGTTTGCTCAAAGCGTTGCAGGAAAACATCAAAAAATTCGAATCGATGCATGGCAATATTGTCGATTCAGATATGGAACAAATTCCATTCAGCCTTGGAGGGCCTACAGCGCAAGCCTGACAAGCATTATATTAAAAAATTTTTTTAAAATATTAACGGCACTCTAAGGGTGCCGTTTTTTGTTATATCCATCTGTTTTCCAGTTAACAAGCCCATGTAAATCATTGATTTAAAAGCAATTTCGATGAATTTTGCTTAACAATTGTTAACATGAGGTTTAACAAATATTAACAGCGCATTAATAATTAGAAGATTTGTGCCGAGTTATCTTTGTCACTTTCAAAAAAAACGTTACGCAATGATCGAAACAAATATCAGAGAACTGAACGAAAAAATCCGGCTTGAGAGTTCTTTTATCGATTTGATAAGCCTTGAAATGAACAAGGTCATCGTAGGACAAAAGCACATGATCGAACGCCTGTTAATCGGCTTGCTGGCAAATGGGCATATTTTACTCGAAGGAGTTCCGGGTCTGGCCAAAACCCTGGCAATTAAATCGCTTGCAAGTGTGATTGATGCGAAATTCAGCAGGATTCAATTTACTCCCGATCTGTTGCCTGCCGACCTTTTGGGAACATTAATCTACAGTCAGAAAAGTGAAGAATTTATTGTAAGGAAAGGTCCTATTTTTGCAAACTTCATCCTGGCTGATGAAATCAACCGTTCACCTGCAAAAGTTCAAAGTGCTTTACTTGAAGCCATGCAGGAAAGACAAGTAACTTTAGGTGTAAACACTTTTAAATTGGAGGAACCTTTTTTGGTTTTAGCCACACAAAATCCAATTGAACAGGAAGGAACCTACCCGCTTCCCGAAGCTCAGGTTGACCGTTTCATGTTAAAAGTGGTAATTACTTATCCCGAAAAGGAAGAAGAAAAAACCATCATGAGGCAAAACATCGAAGGCGAGTACCCATCAACCCAAAATGTGGTAACAACACAGGATATTATCCGGGCCCGTAATGTTGCCCGCGAGGTGTACCTGGACGAGAAAATCGAAAACTATGTCACTGATATCGTTTTCGCCACACGTTTTCCGGCTGAATACAATTTAAAGAAATTCAACGGTTTAATTTCGTACGGTGCTTCACCACGTGCATCCATCAATATGGCCTTAGCCGCAAAGGCATTCGCCTTTATCAAACGCCGTGGATACGTTATTCCTGAAGACATTCGTGCAGTTGCACACGATGTTATGCGTCACCGTATCGGGCTCACCTATGAGGCTGAAGCTGAAAACATCACGACCGAGGATATCATCAACGAAATTTTGAACACGATAGAGGTACCATAGGATTCCTGCTTAGACTTTGTGTTTGAATTCAACCTGGTGAATAAAATAATTTTCAATTAAACTCGATTCGAAAAGTTCCAAAAATGGACGCATCGGAAATATTCAAAAAAGTTCGGAAAATTGAGATCAAAACCCGGGGTCTGTCAAATCAGATCTTTTCAGGGCAATACCACAGTATTTTCAAAGGTCGTGGTATGGCTTTCAGCGAAGTACGCGAATATCAGTATGGCGATGATATCAGGAATATCGACTGGAACGTAACAGCAAGGTTCAACCATCCATATATAAAAACTTATGAGGAGGAACGGGAACTTACCGTGATGTTGCTGATTGATGTAAGTGGATCGAATGATTTTGGCACTAAAAATGCTATGAAGGAAGACCTGATCACCGAAATTGCTGCAGTCCTGGCCTTTTCGGCAATTCAAAACAACGATAAAGTCGGGGTGATTTTCTTCAGCAATCAGATCGAAAAATTTATTCCTCCTAAAAAAGGCACTCCGCATATTTTAAGGATCATTCGCGAACTTGTAGATTTCAGGACGAAAAATCAGGGAACAAATATTGGTGAATCCTTACGCTTCCTGACCAATGCCATCAAAAAGAGATGTACGGCCTTTATACTGTCTGATTTTATGGACAGGAAATTTGAAGAAGCCATACAAATTGCCAATAATAAACACGACGTTATCGCAATCAGGATCTACGACCCGCGTGAAACAGTTCTGCCTGATATGGGTCTGACAAAATTTAAAGACGCCGAAACAGGGCGAAACATTTGGGTTGATACTTCCAACCTGGCAACCCGTAAAATTTACGAGAATTGGTTCACCGAAAACGAAACCTATCTGAAACGGGTCTTCATTAAAAGTGGTGTTGATGTTGCCAGGGTGAGGACAGATGAGGATTATGTTAAACCATTGGTAGGTCTTTTTAAACGTAGGGAAGCCAGGCTATAAATATAATTTTTGCCTTAAATATAAAATGAAGCAATATAAAATATGGGTTATAATCGTGGTTGTTCTGGTGTCGTTGATGCCCAGGGTCGATGCACAACAGGTGAAGGCTGATGCTCGCCTTGATACCAATAATATCCAGATTGGCGACCAGGTAAATTTAAGATTAAACCTTCAGTTACCACAAAATCATCAGTTCAGCTGGCCAGTTTTTGCTGACACACTAAGTCATGCTATCGAAATCGTAAAAAAATCGAAAATCGATACCACGAAACTTCAAAACGGACTGTTGAATATCGGACAGGTTTTGACACTCCAGGTTTTCGACTCGGGTTATTATGTAATTCCCCCGGTGAGGTTTAACTATAATGCCAATAGCAGTAAATCACCTGAATATGCCGAAACCGACCCCCTCTTACTAAATGTTTTTACCGTAGCCGTTGATACTACGCAAGCCATTAAACCAATCAAAGGACCCATTGAAGCACCTTACACCTTTGCCGAAATGCTCCCCTGGATTTTGTTACTGGCTGGTTTGGCTTTAGCTAGCGGTTTGGTAATTTATTTTGTGAATCAGCGGAAGAACAAAATTCCGATTTTTGCATCGCGGCCCAAGGCAAAACTACCACCGCATGAAATTGCTTTACAGGCGCTGGAACAGCTAAAAAATGAAAAACTGTGGCAAAAAGGTCAGGTAAAGGAATACTACACCCGATTAACCGACATCCTTAGGGAATATATCGAAGTTCGGTTTAATATCCGCGCACTTGAATATACCACCTGGGAAATCATGCAATCTTTCAGGAATTCCACACTCAGCAAAGCTGACAAAGAGTTATTGAATAACCTTCTCGAACTGGCTGACCTTGTTAAGTTTGCCAAAACTTTACCCATACCATCAGAAAATGATAAAAGCATGAATGATGCCGTTGTTTTTGTGGATAATACAGCAATTAAAAAGACCGTTGAAAGTCTCCAAAATCCTCAGGTTGAGATAAAACCTGAAGAAATAGTAGTTGAAAAATAACAGCATGAAAAAATTAAGAGATAAAACGCTATGCTGAAAAACATTGAATTTGCGAATCCTGCATACCTTTACCTGTTGCTAATTATCCCATTGTTGGTGGCCTGGTACTGGTACAAAAGTAATCGCAGCAAGGCAGAGATTAAAATATCTACAACAATGCCTTTTGCTACAGTTCCCAAATCGATGCGTCAGTATTTGTACCATTTACTCTTTGTGTTCAGGGTAATTATTATTGCACTTTTAATTGTTGCCCTGGCCCGCCCCCAATCCACATCAAGCAGGCAGGATGTAACGGTTGAAGGAATTGATATTGTGATTGCACTCGATATTTCAACGAGTATGCTCGCCGAAGATCTAAAACCAAACCGGCTTGAAGCTGCAAAACAGGTTGCCCAGGATTTTATAAATGGAAGACCCAACGACAGGTTTGGCCTTGTTGTTTTTTCAGGAGAAACGTTTACCCAGGTTCCGTTAACCACAGATCATTCAATTCTGACGAACATGTTTAAAGATGTTAAGAGCGGCATGATTGAAGATGGTACGGCTCTTGGTGATGGATTGGCAACTGCAGTTTCGCGGCTTCGCGACAGTAAAGCCATTAGTAAAGTTATCATTTTATTAACCGATGGGGTTAACAATATGGGAGCACTTGATCCTGTTTCGGCTGCCGAAATTGCAAAACTTTATGGAATCAGGATTTATACCATTGGCGTGGGAAGCATGGGTACTGCACCATACCCTGTTCAGACACCGTTTGGGATACAATATCAAAACATGGAGGTAAAAATCGATGAAAATCTATTGAAACAAGTTGCCCAAATGACTGATGGAATTTATTTCAGGGCCACCAGTAACAATAAACTCAAAGAAATTTACAATGAAATCGATAAACTTGAAAAATCAAAAATTGATGTAACTGAGTTTCATAAAAAAACTGAAGAGTTTTCGATACTCGCATTAATTGCGATTTTACTTTTTGCACTGGAAATTCTGCTTAAGAACACTATTTTTAAAACAACACCATAGTTAAATTTTAGAGGAATAAGATATGCAAATGTTGAAATTTGCCGAGCCTGCTTACTTTTATATGTTTTTACTTATACCGGTATTTATTGCTGTATTTGTAATAATGCTGGCGTGGAAAAAAAGAGCCATGAACAGGTTTGGTGAATCAAAATTGGTTAATTTGCTGATGCCCGACAAATCAAAAAGCAGGGCTGTTATCAAATTTATTTTAGTATTAATTGCTTTTTCTATGCTCATCATTGGATTGGCCAATCCACAAATTGGTTCGAAACTCGAAAAAATCCAGCGAAAAGGGATCGATCTTGTAATTGCTGTTGATGTTTCGAATAGTATGCTCGCTCAGGACATTAAGCCAAACAGGTTAATGCGAGCAAAACAGTCGATTTCAAAATTAGTGGACGACCTAAGTAACGATAGGATTGGAATTGTTGTGTTTGCAGGAAAAGCTTACACCCAACTCCCGATTACTACGGATTACTCGGCGGCAAAATTGTTTTTATCTACAATCAACACCGACATTGTACCTACTCAGGGAACAGCTATTGCTGATGCAATTGACTTATCTGCCAGTTTGTTCGACAAAAATGACCACGAAAAAGCCATAATTATTATTACTGATGGCGAAGATCATGAAGGTGATGTAGTTGCAGCCACAAAAAAAGCAGCCGAACAAGGCATCAGAATATACACCATTGGTATGGGACTTCCGGAAGGTGCACCAATTCCGGAATACGACAATAACGGAAACCAGATTGGCTTCAGAAAGGATTTGAAAAACAATACGGTTATTACCAAACTGGATGAACCGATGTTGCAGCAAATTGCTGCGGCCGGGAACGGTAAGTACGTGAGAGCCAATAATTCACAAGCCGGACTTGATGCAATTTTCAGCGATATCAATAAACTCGAAAAAAAAGAGTTCGACTCTAAAGTTTTTTCGGACTATGAAGACAGATTCCAGTTTTTTTTGCTTCCAGTTTTGATTTTACTGGTACTGGAATTTTTTATTTTTGAAAGAAGAGGCAAAAGATTTAGAAATGTTAACCTTTTCGGGGAAAATAATAAAAAAGTTTAATGTTTTGAGCCAAAGGATTTTAAATATGAATATTAGAAAAATATTATTATTCGTTCTAGTCGTTGGCGGAATTCCTATTTTTGTTGCAGCACAATCTGAAAACAAGTTCATCCGGCGTGGAAACGATGCTTTTAAGGATGGCGATTACAAAAAGGCAGAAATCGACTATAGGAAAGCACTTCAAAAAAACGAAACCTCAGCCAAAGGTGAATTTAATCTTGGTGACGCCATGTACCAGCAGAAAAGTTACGAAGAAGCCACTAAGTTGTATGAAAAATTGTCTTCGGGTAATCTCACACCCGCCCAAAAAGCCAGTACTTTTCATAATCTTGGCAACTCTCTGCTGCAATCAAAGCAATATGAGCCAGCAATTGATGCCTATAAAAATGCACTCCGCAATAATCCAAACGATGAGGATACAAAATACAACCTTGAGTATGCTAAAAAAATGCTGAAACAGCAACAACAACAAAATAAAAATCAGAATAAGGACCAGAAACAAGATCAAAAACAAGATCAAAAACAAGATCAAAAACAGGATCAGAAACAGGATCAGAAACAGGATCAGAAGCAGGATCAAAAACAGGATCAAAAACAGGATCAACAACAAAACCAGCAGCAACAAAATAAAAACGACCAGCAGCAGCCTCAGCAAGCTCAGATGAAGCAAATATCAAAGGAAGATGCTGACCGGATGTTGCAGGCATTAAAGGACAATGAGAAAAAAACACTTGAAAAACTCAAGTTGGAAAAACTAAAAAATGCGAAAAAAGTTAAATCAGAAAAAGACTGGTAATCCAATTTTCGACTAGAAATAAACTGATCAGGAAATTATAAAATTTAATATCGAAAATTCGAGGATGAAAAAAACAATTCTTATACTGTCACAAATATTATTGTGGTTTGCAACCAGTGCAATAGCTGACAATGTTCAGTTTAATGCCCTGGCCAAGACAGTTGTAAATGTTGGTGAGAATTTCCAGCTTCAGTACAAGATTAACGCTGAAGGGAGCGGTTTTCAGGGACCTTCCATCAGCGATTTCCAGGTACTGGCCGGACCAAATTCATCAACAAGTTCGAGCGTACAGATTATCAACGGTCAGGTGACACGGGATGTGAGTTATGTTTTCACCTATATTCTTCGAGGCACAAAAGAAGGAACTTTTACAATTCCACCCGCAACCATTAGTTACCAGGGGAAACAATTCACTTCCAACAGTCTTACCATCAAGGTGATCAAGGGAGGGTCCGCTAACGCTTCCGGCGAAACCCAATCCACCCAAAGTGGCGGCGGTGATAATGATGTTTTTATTAGAGCCTACATTAGTAATACAACTCCGGTTCAGGGCGAACAGGTTATTATTACCTATAAGATTTTTACAATCGTTCCGATTTCAAATATCGATGCTTCGAAGATTTCCTCTTTCCCCGGTTTCTGGGCAACAGATCTGCTTTCAAAACAAGAAGGAACCCCTCAGTCCAAAGAAATAATTAATGGGAAAGAATATGTTACTGCCGAAATAAAGAAATTTGCTCTGTTCCCGCAACAAAGTGGTGAAATAACGATTGATGCCGGTGAAGTTGCTTGTGTTGCTCAGGTAAGGACACAAGCTCAAAAGCGAAGCTCAGATCCGTTTTTCGACAGCTTTTTTAATGATCCTTTTTTTAGTAACCGCTATCAGAATGTTGAAAAGAAACTTTTTTCGAACAGTTTAAAAATTAACGTGAAACCATTGCCGACCAATGATAAACCAGAATATTTCAGTGGAGCCGTTGGCAATTTTAGTTTCGATTCACAAATCGATCACACCGAAGTTAAGGCCAACGAAGCCATTACCTTAAAATATACGCTAAAGGGAAAAGGAAATATCGAACTTATCGATCCTCCAAAAGTAGCCTTTCCAACCGATTTTGAGGTTTACGACCCTGAAATTAAAAACAATATCAAAGCCGATGCAGGAGGTGTTTCAGGAACCAGAACTTTTAGTTATTTGATTATTCCGCGTAACCCTGGCAATTACACCATTAAACCCGTGGAGTTCGCCTATTTTGATACAGGAAAGCACCAATACGTGAGCGCTTCATCGCCGGAATATAAAATAAAGGTTTCAAAAGGAGACGGGAGTTCAGCAAATACAACTTACAACGGTCCATTGAACCAGGAAGACATCAAATACATTGGCAAGGACATCAGACACATCAAACTTGCACCTTACGATCTCAGGCTGGTTGGTGCCTTCTTCTTCAAATCCGACATGTATGTTATTTTAATGTTTCTGCCGGTTATTCTTTTCATCGCTATCCTGATCATCTGGCGTAAAAGTGTTGAACGACGCAGCAATGTAGCACTGATGAAAAACAGGAAAGCTACTAAAGTTTCACGAAAACGCCTGCAGGCAGCCTTTGCCTATTTAAAGGATTCAAAAGAAAATGAATTTTATATTGAGATTTCGAAGGCCTTGTGGGGGTATTTGAGTGATAAATTCACAATTCCAAGGGCAGAATTGTCGATTGAAAATGTGAAAGAGCATTTGATGAAAAAATCGGTAAATGAAGAAATTATCAACCAGTTTATTGAGACCCTCCATAACACCGAATTTGCCAGATTTGCCCCCGGAAACAAATCGGAAAACATGGAGAACATTTATAATGAAGCCTTAAGTTTTATCATTAAAATCGAGCGCGAGCTCAAATAATTCTTAGAGGGAAATGAAAAAGCTATTATTCATCATAATCTTATTTACCGCCATACCTGCATTTGCCGATGATAACCAAATTCTCATTGAAGAAGCAAATAAGGATTATAACGAAGCCCGATATCAGGATGCTGTTGATCTTTATGAAAAGGTACTGCTAAATGGATATGAATCACCAAAATTGTATTATAACCTTGGCAATTCATATTTTAAATTAAAAGATATGGCATCAGCCATTCTGTATTTCGAAAAGGCAAAAAAACTTGATCCTGATGATGAAGATATAAATTTTAACCTGAAAATTGTCAATAATAACATAGTCGATAAAATCGAAACTGTTCCTGAACTGTTTTATATCCGTTGGTGGAATTCGCTTACACACTTTTTTACTGTTGATCAGTGGGCAATGTTAAGTTTGATTTCATTTATCGCTTTTTTCGGTTTTGCACTGGTTTTCCTGTTATCCGGAATTGTTTGGTTGAAAAAATATTCGTTTTGGTTTGGAATCGTATTCCTTGTCGTCACGCTCTCATCCTATTCAATGGCTAATGAGCGGTTTAATTCGTTTAAGAAAGATCATGAAGCCATTGTTTTTACCCCAACAGTTACTGTTAAAAGTTCACCCAGTGAAAACAGCATTGACCTGTTTGTGATCCATTCCGGAACCAAAGTTCAGCTAACCGACCATGTTGGTGACTGGTACGAAGTAAAAATTGCAAACGGAAGCGTAGGATGGTTGCTGAATAATGAAATTAAAAAGATATGATAAAAAAAAATCCTGCCGGAATGAGCAGGATTTATTTTTTCGACTTAAAGGCCAAGTTTCTCTTTAACATCAGCTGGTAAACCGTTTTTATTCAAAAGCAGAAATACAGTGTTCATTTTAATGTATGCAGCCGAAAGGTTTAATTCCTTATCTCCACTTTGGCATACATTCCTGGCAACCAGGTATTCGGTACCTTTTTTATCCTTACTCAACCCACAAATAAGCATGTAACCAAGTTCCTTATTGAGAGAAGAGGTAAATTTCTCCTGTCTTTCGCTGGCAGTAATCTCCTTTTCAGCAACGGGCTCCATCACAATTTTTTCGGTTCCTGCTGGTTTTTCACCTGGCATGATTGTAGCCGGTACCAGGGCAATATTTTCGTTTGCGAATATCGACTTTTGAACAATATCCCCGTACCAGGTTAAAGTAAATCCCTTTTCGACTGCAGCTTTCATTATTTTCACCAGGTCGTCCGGCGTTACATTATAAGCTTTTTCATCAGACCAGTTACTTTTCACCGGCAAAACAAAGGGTTTGTTCATTTCCTGCTTGTCGTCTGACGATACAAGAATATAATCGGTTGTCTTTATTCCAGATGCTTCGGCAAAGCTCTTTGGAGTAAAATCCTTATCCTTGTATTTAAAATTTATTCTTGGTTCACCAATATAACTTCCAAGTGCGGCAACATATGTATTTCTCCATCTTTCGCTAAAGTTACCGTTTTCCTTGTCTAAAACCATTTTTAATGTTCCGCGCAAAATTGCATCCATTTCACCGGCATCGTCAGCAAATGGATCTTTTTCTGATTTCATATATCCGGTTTCCGGTACCATACCGAACGCTGGAATTGAATTAATTACATCGCTTGCTATCCCGTCTTCCCCTACCCTGATCTTTCCTTTTGTTTTAAGGTACACATCTACTTTTTGTAAATAAGCGTTGTGAATGAAGCCCATTTCGGATAAGTCGATATCCTTTTTCCCGCCTTTCAACATTTCAGCTTCGAGTAGAGCTGCACCTGCGTTACTCCAGCAAGAACCCGGGCGCTGCATATCTTTTGATGGAGAGGTCTCAATCTTTTTAATGGATTTTATACCGTAATAGGATTCCTGTGCAAACGCAGCCATGGTGCAAAAAAGAAAGAAAACCGGAAATAAAAAAACTGATGAACTAATTCGTTTCATAATACAATGTATTTAAGTTTGTAATAATTGTGGTTGATTACTTGTGAAACCCCGCAAAAGTAACATTTTCGGGTAAGGAATGTTACAAATATTGTGCTCAATGTTTTACTAAACAAAATTATTAACATGGTTCGACACCAAATTTATTGTTTTCATGTGCAGGTTTTGAACCAATACCAAAATTTTGAGCAGTCAATTATTTAAAATCGATTTGAATTGCTAAAAATCAGTGCTTGATTGAAATTTTTTTTCCAACTTTGTTCAGTCAAATTGGAGCTAGTTTTAGAGCTATTTTATGTGGTTTTTATGGGCAAAATACACAACACCGTTAACTGATTATGAACGGCCGTAAACTGATTCCAAATTGAAATGTATTTCGTAGTAGGCTATTTTTGTTTGTTTTAACACGCAAAATGCTTGTTACAAGATGATTATTTTTAATGACACAGGATTGCATTTTTAAAAAAAAGTGTAACTTGTGCCGCTTTTAAAAAACCGAATTTTACGATACTAACTTTATATTAATCTAACTACAATAATATGAAAAGTAAACTTTTACCATTTAGCTTTTTAGTCTTAATTCTTGGGTTTACTACCATTATCCTTGCTTCAGGGTGGATTTACAACAATGTAAAACCTGAAAACCAGGATAATAGCGGGAATAAAGCTGCCACTACACATCTGAATAAAATCAGAAATAATCAGGTCACAGGTAACATTAATCCCAGTGATGTCCTGGCAGCAAGAAACCAAGCTGAGCAAATGCAGTTCAAATCGGGAAATGAACTCGGGCTAAATTGGGAAGAAATGGGACCTGATAACGCTCCCGGCCGTGTAAGGGCTATCATTTTTGACAATAGTGATCCAAGCGCCCAAACTTTGATTACAGCGGGTGTTACGGGTGGTTTATGGAAGACCACAAACATGGGTTCTACCTGGAATAAAATCGATCTGATTGATCCAAACCTTTATGTCACTTGTATGATTCAGTCGGGTGACGGTACTATATATGCCGGAACTGGTGAATCTTTCTGCACCACCGATGACACTTACCATGGCGGATTGGTTGGTCAGGGGATCTTTAAATCGACCGATAAGGATAATTTCCAACTCATTGCTGAAACCAGGCCAACCATAACTCAAGCCCCCGATACAGTTGATTGGGCCTATATCAATACGATGGCTATTGATCCAACGTCCCAGCGTTTGTATGCTGCAACCAACACCGGTTTATGGTACTCAAACGATGGAAACACGAATTGGCAAAAGGTATCCAAATGCTATTTCGATACAACTACGTTTGCAGTTACTCTTGCTATCGACTCCATCGTTCACTGCGATACTTACGAGGTAAACGGGACAAATGTAACTTTTTCAAATCCAGTTTACAGCGCACCTGATACAACCAGCTATGCCAAGGAAACTACCGGAACAGTCAGGAATGAAGTTGCCATCGGAAAAGTTCCGTGTACCGATGTTGAACTAGCCTCTGACGGAACTGTTGCCGCAACCTTTGGTAACATGGTATTTACTGCTCCCGGTGGAAATGATTTGGTATTTACAAACCGTTCGAAAAACCCATTAAACCCAAAGGAGATCAGCCAGGAAAACCGTGCATACACAACCACGCTTACTGTATTTGATACCCTTGGTAATACCTACACCAGGACAATTACATTTAATATGACAACAAACTGGGGATTTACACCAAAAGATGGTCCAAGCCCACTTTCAAATAACCCCGGACGCACCGAAATTGCATTCGCACCAAGCGATCCCAATGTAATATATGTAGTTGGAAGTGGTCAGTTTGGTTATCTTGACAACATTTATGTTTCAGAAAATAAAGGTGAGACATGGGAAATCATCCTTCCAGGAGGTTCATCACTTGAAATTTTTAACGGTACGAGTTGTTATAACAATACAATCACAGTATTTCCAAATGACCCTCACAAAATCCTTGTCGGTGGGCTCGATATGTGGTATGGCAAAAAATTCGGAACAACCAGCGGATATTACGACTGGGGTTCGGGACCAGTTTCCTCAAGTTTGTATGGTGAGACTTCGACCAGTTATCTGCCATCCGGCCACCACAAATATGTATTTCGCCCGGGCTCAAATTCGAAGTTTGCCATTGCAACCGACCGTGGAATTTCATTGGGTACTTTTACAACCAATGGCATCGAATTCCAGCGGATCAACAGAAACCTTTCGATAACCCAATGTTATACAGTTGGCATTTCGGGGTACAGGCATGAAATTTTATGCGGGGCACAGGGAAACGGAACTCAGTACATCAGTGGAAATGGAAATACAGCACAATATGCCGAAAATATTTACGGAGGTAACGGCGGCTCATGTGCCATTTCACTCATAAATCCTGATGCTTTTGTATATAGCCAGGGAGCAGGTGTTATTGCGCGTTCTGAAGATAGGGGCGCAACAACATCCTTCAACTTCACCGCTCCGGGAAGTAACATTTTCCTGACTCCATTTTTGTTGTGGGAAAATTTTGATGATCAGAATTCGCGAGATTCGGTTAAGTTTTTCGCCGATAAGGATTATGCTGAAGGAGATATTGTTGTTGGAAGAAGTGCAAATTTCACCTATCCATTTGATGATATGCTCACTCAGGCATTATCAAACGGAGATTCGATAATGTTAAAAGATCTTATTCAATCGAAGTTTTTTATTGCCATTGCAAATGCAGTTTACATTACGAAAGATCTGATCAAATTTGATAAAGTACCTTCTTTCTGGAAAATTGCCAACACACCAGGTTTCCCTTCTGCCATCTCGGTTTCAAAAGACGCAAACTTTGCATTTGTCGGCACAGAAAACGGAAAACTTTATCGGATTTCCAATGTAGCTCTGGCCTATGATTCACTAAGAGCCGATATTGGAAGTTCGGCCTGCATCATTGCCACCAATGAACTGGCCATTCCTCAGTTTACCAACAGATTTATCACTTCGGTATCTGTTGATCAGCAAAATCCTGAACATGTTATTGTTACGCTGGGCAATTATGGGAATGAATCCTACATTTACAGCACCACCAATGCATTGGATTCTGCAAGTGTGGTTACTTTTACTGATGTCACCGGGAACCTTCCGAAAATGCCTGTTTACTCTTCAATCATCGAAAAATCCAATTCGCAGGTTGCGATAATAGGAACCGAATACGGAATTTACACCACGAGCAATCTTGGTGATGAAAGCACTGAGTGGGTCAAAGAAAACACCGGTGTCGGAATGATTCCAGTTTTCCAACTCAAGCAGCAGACTGTTTATAAACCAGGTTATACGCTTGTAAATCCCGATCCCAATATCCCACCAAAAGTTTACCCAAAAGTTGATAATTTCGGGGATATTTATATGGCCACCTTTGGCAGAGGGGTATTCAGAGATGAAACCTACCGTACAGTAGCAATTGATGAACCAGCTCATTCACGAAATACACTCGCAGGTTCGGTTTCGGTATTTCCTAATCCGGTTAGTTCCGAAGCAACTGTCATCTTTTACCTTAATACGCCAAATGACATGCTTCTGAATATTTACGACCTTTCAGGAAAAGTTGTAAAAACGATTTCTTCCTATCGTCCAATGGCAGGTAAACAAGAAGTTACTTTAAACTGTACCGGCCTCAGGCCGGGCACCTATATTATCCGCGTCAGCGCTGGAAATGATAGTGGTAGTTTAAAATTCATTGTTCGATAATATAATAAGTTTGATAATTATAAAAAGTTGATAACATGAAAAGATATTTATTTACTGTCGTAATGATTTTTGTAGCATCCATCATATTTGCACAAGTGAGGATTGATACGCCTGTATTAAATGCACCTGCAAATGAAAAAACCAACCAGATGCCGGATGTGATTTTAGACTGGAATGCTGTAACAGCAGCCGTCAGTTATAGGATTCAACTCAGTGAAGATGCCGGATTTTCGAATTTGGTTGTGGATTCCATTACCGACCTAACATCTATCAAAACCAACAGGCTAAAATTTAATTTTCAGTATTTTTGGCGCGTAAAAGCATTCGACGTTAACTCATACGAATCTTATTGGACACCAGTTTGGTCGTTTACTACTTTCCAAAAATTAGATCTCGACAAACCAAATAATGCCGCAACAGGTCAGATTGTGAATGTTCAGTTAAAATGGAAGACAAAAGTCGGTACAACAAACGTAAGCGGTATTGAGCATTTCGATATTCAGATTGACACCGAATCAGGATTTAACTCTCCAAATGCCAGGCTATTTTCGACCGGTGGGACCAGTTTCAATATTACAATGTCGCAATTGAACTTTGGAATCACCTATTATTGGCATGCGCGTGCCAGACATTCAGCCGATACATCGAGTTGGAGCGATTCAAGAACTTTTACTACACTTGATCAGTTTTTGTTAAAGAAACCCGATAATAACAGCGTGGGTAACGATTTGAATGTCCAGTTAAGATGGGATGTTGTTTCCGGAATCAAGAAATATGATTATCAGATAGACCACGAGCCTGATTTTATGTCCGCCACAACTTATGTTACCGATACCTTCAGGGTTACACCCGAAGACCTGAAATATGGTGTTACCTATTATTGGCGTGCACGTGCCCGACACGACAACGATACTACTTTATGGACACTAGTATGGAATTTTACTACTGCAGCAACAGTCACACCTTCTTCACCGGTAAACGGCTCAGATAGCGTGGCTATAAAACCTCAGTTAAAATGGTCGCAAATAAAAGGATCGACAAGTTATGAAGTTCAGTATGATAAAAATATGGATTTTTCATCTGCTGAAACCACCTTCCAACCTGCAAAGGACGATGAAAGTCCATATTTTAATGTTCTTTACAAATTAGATCCAAATCAGCTTTATTATTGGAGAATCAGAGCCTGCAGTGCGATCGACACAAGCGCTTACAGTGAAGTTTGGTCGTTTACTACTTTACCGGCAGTTGGCATCAATGACGAATATTTCCGTAACGCCGAAGTAAGCCTTTTCCCCAATCCTGCAAAAACTGATTTAAGGGTTCAGCTGAATCTGAATGAATCTACCCGGATTGAATTGTCGATCATGGATCTCGTTGGTCAGACTTTGGTAACTAAAAATCTCACAACCTCAGTTGGCCTGAACAATTACAGGATCGACCTCTCAAATCTGGCCAATGGAATTTATATGGTTAAAATGAAGAAAGACAACAACTCGTTCACGAGCAAGTTGATCATAAACAAATAAATATAAAACATAAGATAACTGAAAAGCCGCCCTAATCAAGGCGGCTTTTTTTTTATTTCCAGGGTCAAAAAAAAGAGGGCTGTCCACTATGCAAACAGCCCCGGGAATCTCACAATTAAATGTTTTTCAACAACCAAGTGTTGCCACCATCACTGCCTTAATGGTATGCAATCTGTTTTCGGCCTGATCCCATACAATAGCATATGATGATTCAAATACTTCTTCAGTGACTTCCATGGCTTCTATACCAAATTTTTGAAAAATATCTTCGCCAACACTGGTTTCACGATTGTGAAATGCAGGCAGACAATGCATGAATTTTACATTCGGGTTATCGGTTTTACTTATCATATCCATATTGATCTGATATGGTAACATCATTTTAATACGGCGGTTCCATTCATCTTCAGGTTCTCCCATCGATACCCAAACATCGGTGTAAAGAAAATCGACACCTTTAACCCCTTCAGCCGGATTGTCGGTTACTGTAATTTTTGCAGCTGTTTCACTGGCAATTTCCTGACATATTGCAACGAGTTCGGCCGAAGGCTGCAATTCCTTGGGAGCGATCGAACGAAAATCCATCCCCATTTTTGCTGCGCCTACCATCAACGAATTTCCCATATTATTCCTGGCATCGCCAAGATAGGCAAAAGAAACTTTACTGAGGGGTTTATCCGAAAATTCGCTCATCGTTAGAAAATCAGCAAGTATCTGAGTTGGATGAAATTCGTTGGTAAGTCCATTCCAAACAGGAACTCCAGCGTATTTTCCCAGTTCTTCAACAATGTTCTGTCCATAACCTCGGTATTCGATACCATCGTACATCCGGCCAAGGACGCGGGCTGTATCCTTCATCGATTCCTTTTTACCCATTTGTGATCCTGACGGACCAATATAGGTAACATGTGCTCCCTGATCGAGAGCGGCTACCTCAAACGCACAGCGCGTGCGGGTGGAATCTTTAGCAAAAAGCAAAACAATATTCTTTCCTTTTAGCCTTTGCTGTTCTGTACCTGAATATTTAGCTTTTTTAAGCTCGGCTGATAAGTCGAGTAAAAACTTGATTTCCTGTGGTGTAAAATCCAGAAGTTTGAGGAAATTACGGTTTCTTAAGTTAAATGCCATATCTGATGTGTTATTATAAATAATTAAACAATGACGATTCTGGTACCTCCATTATCAACGCCAAGTTTGGTGGTTTTAGTAATGATCGCATCTTTCCCGCTGTGCTCAACAAAATAAATTGCTGCCCTGATTTTCGGGGCCATACTTCCTTCGGCAAAGTGGCCTTCGGCGAGATACTTTTTTGCTTCGTAAATATTCATCCGATCGATGGCTTGCTCCTGTGGTGTATTATAATTAATGCAAACCTTTGGAACATCGGTTAAGATAAAAAATTTATCAGCATTGATCTGAGCCGCCAGTAAAGCAGAGGCAAGATCTTTGTCGATAACAGCATCAATACCCTGAAGCTTGTTTTCTTCTACATAAAAAACCGGAATTCCACCACCTCCAACAGCGACTACAATGGTTCCCTGCCTGGCAATTTTTTCGATGGATATTTTATTATTGATGACTAAAGGACGTGGTGAAGCAACCACTTTGCGCCATCCCCTTCCCCTCGGGTCTGCTGCAAACACCGATCCGGTCTCCTTGATAATAGCATCGGCTTCTTCTTTGGTATAATAGGGCCCGATTGGTTTTGTCGGATTCTCAAATGCAGGATCATCTTTGTTTACCAGAACTTGTGTGATTATGGTGATGATGTCGCGATCGAGGTCATTGGCCATCAAAACATTGCGTAATTGCTGCTCGATAATATAGCCGATGAATCCTTGTGAATAGGCAACACAAATATCGAGAGGCATTTCAGGTAGTCCATACATCTTATTTCCGGCGGTATTATTCAACAGCAAATTACCGACCTGGGGACCATTGCCATGGGTTATAACCAATTGATAATTTTTATCCCTGATCAATACAAGCAACTTTTCGCTGGTTTCGTATGCGTTTTTTTCCTGTTCGCCAATAGTTCCTTTTTGTCCACTTTGCAATAAAGCATTTCCACCAAATGCAACCACAGCCAGTTTTCTCATTAATAGTAGGTATTTTTATAAAAGTGCGGCAAAACTAAGCAAAATCAGGTGATTTTGAGGGTAAAAATTTATGGAAATCAGTCTGGAAATAAAAATAATATCTATATTCGCCTGACCATATTGTTTTGTAGTATAAAAATATTGACTATTTGAAGATCAAGTATATTTTAAGTTTTTTTATTGCTCCGCTTATTTCACTGGCAATTATTCTTTTCGCCGATTTAAAACCAGGTGAGCCTGCCGTTACCAAAACGCTTGCAGTGGCTATCCTTATGGCGGTGTGGTGGATTGCCGAAGCTGTACCACTGGCAGTGACTTCCCTGCTTCCTGTGGCTCTTTTCCCTTTACTTGGGATTATGGATGCTAAAAGCACATCTTCCACATATTTCAACAGTGTCATTTTTTTGTTTATGGGAGGTTTCCTGATTGCGTTAGCCATGCAACGATGGAACCTTCACCGCCGGCTAGCGTTGATAATTTTACTCATAACAGGTGTAAGTCCCGGCCGGATTTTACTGGGTTTTATGCTGGCTACCGCATTTTTATCGATGTGGATTTCGAATACTGCCACCGCGATGATGATGATGCCTATTTTGATTTCGATTATCGGCGAACTTGAAGAAACGGTTGGTGAAGAACAGGTTAGAGAATATTCAGTCGGGCTGTTATTGGGAGTTGCTTATGGTGCTTCCATCGGCGGGATTGCAACTTTGGTTGGAACACCCCCTAATCTATCTTTTGTCCGGATTTTTCATATCTATTTTCCCAGTGCACCGGAGATATCATTTGCATCCTGGTTATTGTTTGCTTTTCCCATTGCCATGATCATTTTTATATGCACCTGGCTTTATCTGCTTTTTATGTTCAAGCCTAAAAAACATCATTGGGTAAATATCGACAAACATACTTTCCGTGATCAATTGCGTAAATTGGGGCCGATGGGATTTGAAGAAAAGGTTGTACTTGCAGATTTCATACTTGTTGCTTTGCTTTGGATATTCAGGCTGGATTTGGATTTTGGATGGGTTAAGATTCCGGGATGGTCGGGTATTTTTCCGAAAAGTGCGTATCTTGATGATGGAACGGTTGCAATCTTTATGGCTGTTGTACTTTTTATTTTCCCCTCAAAAACGGCAGGAAGTAAAAGGATCATGAATTGGGATACTGCTTCAAAAATCCCATGGCATATTATTTTACTTTTTGGCGGGGGTTTTGCGCTCGCTTCCGGGATAAAGGAATCGGGTCTTTCGGGATGGATTGGAGAACAACTCGTCTTTGTCGCTGATTACAACCCGATCATTGTTATTTTATGTATTTCCTTATTAATGACTTTTCTTACCGAACTCACATCAAATACAGCCACTGCTGAGATGATCCTTCCCATTTTGGCCGGAATAGCCATAAGTACTAAAACAAACCCCTTACTCTTTATGTTACCTGCTACGATTTCGGCTTCACTTGCTTTTATGTTGCCCGTCGCCACGCCACCAAATGCAATTGTTTTCGGAACTGGTCGGCTGACTATTTTTCAAATGGCCAAAACCGGTCTGATTTTAAATCTTATAGGGGTATTGATCATTGCTTTGATTACTTACTTGCTGGGAACTTTGGTTTTTGATATTCGGTTAGATGAATTTCCTGTTTGGGCCATTCAGAAATAAATTAGAGTAATTGTCCTGATTCAACAATATTAGAATCATTTGTGCGACGAAAAAAAACAGACTTCGTTAACTATCATTACAAATTCTAATAATCTGGTTCAAGGCCAAATTTTTGCCTGAGGTTTATAAGTGCCGGATTTTTTTCGGCCAGATGTTTAAATATTTCTTCCGGCCTGTAGGGACGTGCGTTTTCAACTTCCGGATTTACTTCAATTTTTACACGGATAAATCTGTTTCCCAGCCGCTCACGCAGGGAAGAAACCAGTTCATTTTTCACCGAATCGATTTCCTTTTCCTGAATTGTATTCTTTACCTCAAATCTTATTTCAAAGCCATCACCCAAAAAAGGTTTGTGTGCCAGCAAGGTGCTGTACAAATTTGGATGTCCGGGTTCCATTTTAACTGCAAATTCTTTCCACGCATCATCAATATCCTCGATCAGGACTTCTTTTGCATTTAAAAATTCATCCGAATCCGTATCAAAAAAATCCGCATCAATATCCTTTTCATCAGGATTTTCAACTTTGGCTTCCTGCTTAATCGAAATTGTACCCGGGAAAAATCCTTTTGCCGGTGAGGGCGTAACTTTTGAAATGGTTTTAACCGGTTCGGAAATTACTTGTGGAGTTGCGGGTTTTATCCCATGAGGCGCAATGGGCAAAATAATTCCAAATGAGTGATCAGAAACCGGGGAATTTAGTTCAGTTTTTTTTTTCTCTTCAGCAGGTAAGGTTTGCTGATTTTCAATTTTCGCCTGCTTTGGCTGCGTTATGGCAGCCATTTGCAACAATGCTATTTCAAGATGAAGCCGTTTATTGTTGCTGCCTTTATAAGTAAAATCCGTTTTCTGGATAACATCAAGCGCTTTCAACAGAAATTCGACAGGGCAGTTTGATGCTTGTTTCTGGTAAGCCTCACGAATTGTATCGCCAACTTCGAGTAACCGGATTGTTGAAGGATCCTTGCAAACCAAAATATTCCGAAGGTGGTCGCCAAGTCCGGTCATAAAATGTTGGCCATCGAAACCTGATTCGATAATTTCGTTGAATAAAAGCAAAGTTTTCGAAATATCGTTATTCACCAAACAACCTGTTATATTCACGAAATACTCGAAATCAAGCACATTCAGGTTTTGACGAACCAGCCCATAGCTCAGATTTTTACCTGCAAAACTCACCAGCTGATCAAAAATTGATAGGGCATCACGGAGCGCACCATCAGCTTTTTGGGCAATGACATTCAGAGCCATTTCCTCCGCCGTCACAGATTCCTGCTCAGCAACGAATTTCAGGTGCTTAATGGTGTCGGGAATATTTATTCGCCTAAAATCATAAATCTGACAACGTGATAGAATGGTGGGGATGATCTTATGTTTTTCAGTGGTGGCCAGGATAAACTTGGCATACTCAGGCGGTTCTTCCAGTGTTTTCAAAAATGCATTAAAAGCACTTGGCGAAAGCATGTGTACTTCATCGATGATGTAAACCTTATAACGTCCAACCTGGGGTGGAATCCGGACCTGATCGACAAGGTTGCGGATATCTTCGACCGAATTATTGGAAGCTGCATCGAGTTCGTGGATGTTAAACGAGGCGTTTCTATTGAACGAAACACACGATTCGCATTCATTGCAGGGTTCGATATTTTCGGCGAGATTCATGCAGTTGATGGTCTTGGCAAGAATCCGGGCACAGGTAGTTTTCCCGACACCTCTCGGACCAGTAAACAGAAAAGCCTGGGCCAGCTGCTTATTGCGGATTGCATTCTTTAAAGTCGTAGTAATATTGCCCTGTCCAACCACTGAATCGAAGGTAACAGGCCGATATTTACGGGCTGAAACGATAAAATTTTCCATGCTATAACTGTGCAGAAATTTCTTCAAAAGTAAAGCTTTTTCTTTACCCGGAGGGCGCAAATTTAGCAGAATCAGCTTTTATAAACCACTACCATTGAAACTAATTTATTTACATTTGCATTATCACCAATATCAGCTGCATGATTCTGATTTACACACATAAAATCACCAAAAGAGTTCAATATATCTTTAAACTCTATTTTAATACTTTACTTGGTGTACCTTACGAACTTAGCTCAGATATCGACAAGTTTAACACTTTTACCGGACCCAAAATAAGCTATTGTAAAAAAAGCACCGACAGCGGGATATTTTTTAACGCTTCGAACCTATTGTTCGAATCCGGCATTTCGGGACAGGATCTTGGTTTTTCATCTTTCGAAAACAATGTGTCATTTTACCCGATTTTTGATAAAAAATCAATCCTGCCGTTCGATCCATTTGCAGCAGCCTTTTATCTGGTTACCCGTTACGAAGAATACCTGCCATACATCAAAGATCGCTTTGGCAGGTTTGATGCACACGAAAGTATAGCCAGCAAAAATGGTTTTCTGGATAAACCTCTGGTGGATATCTGGGCTGAAAAAATTAAAAAAATAATCAGCCAGACTTATCCGGAAGTTATTTTTAAAACCCGGGTTTATAAATTCGTCCCTACTATCGATATCGATTCCGCTTACTCCTTTCGGCTTAAAGGTGTTGTACGGTCCACAGGCGGATACTTGAAAGCATTATCAAAACTTAATTTTTCAGAAATCATCGAACGGTCTAAAGTTCTTTTGGGCCTGATCAAAGACCCATTCGATACCTATAAATTTCAGTTGTATCTTCAAAAAAAATACAACTTACACCCGCTCTATTTTATCCTGTATGCCGAATATGGCCCCTATGATAAAAACATTCCGGTGAATAACCCGGAGTTTCAGTGTTTCATCAAATCGCTGGCCGATTATGCAGAAGTAGGAATCCACCCGTCTTTCGATTCGAATGCGAGTTTTAAAAAACTCAAGAAAGAAATTGAATCTCTGGCGAAAATTCTAAACAGGGAAATTAGCAAAAGCCGGCAACATTTTTTAAGGCTAAACTTTCCTACCACCTATCGAAACCTGATAAATCTTGATATTACCGACGATTATACGATGGGTTATGCCTCTGAAACAGGTTTTAGGGCAGGTATCTGTGATCCGTACAATTTTTATGACCTCGACCTTGAGACGGAGACAAAGTTGCGGATCCATCCATTTCAGGTCATGGATGGGACACTGAAAGATTACCAGCAACTTACATCCGATGAAGCACTGGTTAAAATTAAAGCAGTAATTGATGAAGTTAAGGCAGTTAACGGAACTTTTATCAGCCTTTGGCACAACGAATCGCTCAGCAATCAGAACCGGTGGGAAGGCTGGCAGTATATTTATGAAGAATTGATAAAATATGCCCTTACTTAAGATTCGCCGGGATAATTTTGGGTTCTGGATTTTCTTAGCCTGATCAATACCAAAGCTGAAAGGTATTCTTAATATTAGAGTACTATAAATTTTCTGAATCAGATCAAACCTTCATCGGCAAAACTGAAATACTTTTCGATCCCAACAATCACATGATCCAATACATTAATGTCGAGCAATGCGCCGGCATCCCTGATTTTCTTTGTCAGTTTCATATCTGATTCGCTGGGAGTCATGTTTCCTGACGGGTGGTTATGCCCAAGAATAATTGCTGTAGCATTGTTTTCGAGCGCTATCTTAAATATTCTTTTTGGATCGGCAACTGTGCCGGCTACCCCACCATCGCTCACAATTACGGTTTGAATAATCTCGTTGGCACGGTTTAATAAAACCACCGCAAATTGTTCATAAAGCAAATCACCAATCTTCATCTGAAGCATTTCAAAAGCATCGCTGCTGGTCTGTATCTTCTTTCGCTCAATCGCCTCTGCCCCTCTTCTGCGGCGGCCTAGTTCGAGTGCTGCAACGATGCTGATGGCTTTTGCTTCGCCGATTCCCTTAAACTTTTGCAGATCATTTACCGAAAGCCGGGATAATTCGATAAGATTGTCGCCGACACTTTTCAATATCCGTTTTGAAAGTTCAACTGCGGACTCGTCCCGGTTTCCGGAGCCAATAAGAATTGCGATTAATTCGGCATCACTCAGCGAAGGTTTTCCTTTCAGAATGAGTTTTTCCCTGGGACGGTCGTTTTCTGACCAAAGTTTGATTGGGGTCTTTTCGGAATATCGATTTTCCATATTATTCCTGAATAATTTGAACACGAAGTTATTAAATTCAGGAAAATAAAAAACCCCTTCTGCACAATTACAAAAGAGGAATTCTTATATTTATAAAACTACCTGCCTTTTAGGCAAGTGCGTTGAGTTTCTTCGTCAACTTCGATTTCAGGTTTGCAGCTTTATTTTTGTGAATTACCGAACGTTTTGCGTTTTTGTCGATCAACGAAACGATTTTTGGCAACTGTTCTCCTGCTGCTGCTTTATCGGTCAGGCCCCTGAATTCTTTAATGGCATTACGCATTGTTTTCGAAAAATACCTGTTACGTACTCTTCTTAACCTGTTCGACCTGATTCTCTTTAATGATGATTTATGATTTGCCATTTTTTTCTAATTATTTGTCCTGTTAAACTTGAGCCTTTTAATTTTCTTTAAATTTTTGGGTTGCAAAAGTACAATAATTTTTAAAACTCCCAAAATTGTTGACGAAATATTTGGAATTATTTTGCAAGGTATTTCTCAAGCGTAGTTTCGAGCTCTTCAGCAGTAAAAGATTTTGATAAAACAATCCCATTGCCGTCAATCAGAAATGTTCCGGGAAGGTTTTTTACGCCAAAAAACCTCACATCTTTGTCTTTCCAGCTATCCAAAACATATACATTATCAGCCCAGGGATACTTGAGTTTTCCTATTGCATCAACCCAGGTTGCACGTTCCTTGTCCAAACCAATGCAATACACATCGAAGCCGTTTCCTTTCTTAAACTTTTTGTCGTGGTATTTTTCATAGGTTTGAATGAATTTACCGTTTTCGGTAACACAGTGCCCACAAAGGGAGTTCCATAAAACTACCAATACCATCTTCCCGCGAAGTTGTGAAAGTTTTAGGAGTGTGCTGTCGGGGCTATAGGCTTCAAAATCGCCAAGGTCCTGACCAACTTCATTTCCAACTTCGATACCATTTGGCACGGCACTTTGGGCGGAAACCCTTTGTTGTGTTCCGAAAATAAACATGGCAAGTGCCACAAAAAGCGAAATACTAAGTACTTGTTTCATATCTTTAATGTTTTAAATTTATCCGTTATTTATGCAAAAATAGAATTATATGCGTTGGTAGAAAAAAGTGTTAAAATACTTTTAACTAAGTTTAACGTCTGTGTTAACCAAATGTAAAAACCAGGGTAAACCGAAATAAGTATTTTTGATCACCAAAATTCATACTGTCTTGAACGAAAAAAATTTGAACAATTTAAAAGATCTCTTTTTTAAATGGGCTTTGGAAAATGTACAGGAGATCAAAGAACTGCCTTCATCAGGTTCTTACCGTAAATATTACCGGATAACCGGAAATTCTCATGTTGCTGTGGGTGCTTTTAACAATAATCCGGCCGAAAATTTGGCTTTCATTAATTTAAGCCATCATTTTAGAGAAAAAGGGATGTTGGTTCCTGATGTTTTTCAGGTTAGCGAAGATTATTGTAGTTACCTGCTTGAAGATTTGGGAGATGTAGTGCTTTTCGACAAACTGGCAACGATCAGGCAAAAAGTTGGAATCGGTGATGAGTTTATGGATTATTACGAAAAAATGATCGACGATTTAATTAAATTTCAGATGGTTGCAGGTATTTCTGTCGATTATTCATCCTGTTACCCTGTTCCGGAATTCGATAAGCAGGCCTACCTTTGGGATTTGAACTATTTCAAATATAATTTTCTGAAACCATCCAAAATTCCGTTCGACGAGTATTTGCTTGAGCATGATTTTAATAATCTCACGGAAATACTAATGAAACCCGAACAAAAATATTTTGTGTTTCGCGATTTTCAGGCCCGTAATGTGATGGTAAAAGATAATGCTTTGTTCTACATTGATTTTCAGGGTGGGCGCAAGGGACCGTTACATTACGACCTCGCTTCACTGCTTTACCAGGCAAGAGCCGATTTGCCTTTCGAAATCCGTGAAAAGCTGGTTGATTATTATATCGAAAAAGCCGCAGCACCTGAACCCGAAAGTGTAAACAATTTCAGGGAATATTTTTATTATTTTGCGCTTGTCAGGGTTTTGCAAACTTTGGGTGCATACGGATTCAGAGGGCTCTATGAACGGAAACAACATTTCATTGCAAGTATTCCAAAAGCCATTAAAAATGTTAAATGGCTGCTTGATAACGGTAAAGTTCCTGCTGAACTTCCAGAATTAAAAAAATGCCTCAACTACCTTGCTTCATCTGATGAGATCGAAGAACAATACGCCACGCGACTTAGTGTTCAGATCAATAGTTTCTCTTATAAACGTGGAATACCGGTTGATTTGAGTGGCAACGGAGGTGGTTTCGTATTCGATTGCCGGGGGTTACCAAACCCTGGCAGATTATCTCAATACGGAAATCTTACGGGAGAAAACCAGGAGGTTTCGTCGTACCTGGAATCGTTTAATGAAGTAGGCGAATTTATCGACAATGCTTTTCAAATGGTGAGGATGACGATAACAACCTATGCCAGCCGGAATTTTCAGAATCTCATGGTGAGTTTTGGATGCACGGGTGGGCAACATCGGTCGGTATATTGCGCAATCCAACTCGCACTAAAGCTTCAAAAATTCGACGGAATAAAAGTTGAAGTCCGGCATCGTGAACAAGAAAAGGGTTGATCTGTTAAATTGGACATCAGAAAAGGAAATTATGCCAAAAAAACTTTGCAAAAACGGGAAGCACAAACGATCAGACAATGACAAATTTGAGTGTCGTCACTGTGGCCGTACTTCCCGGGATAAAGAAAAGTTGTGTAAACCCGAAAAATTATAAAATCATTTAACCAGCTCATTTTCAATTATTTTTCAAATGAAAGCTATGATTTTTGCAGCCGGATTAGGTACACGCCTCAGTCCGGTAACTGATGAAATACCAAAAGCTTTGGTTTCTGTTAACGGGAAACCAGCCTTAGAATGGTTAATCATGAAATTAAAAAAAAACGGCATAACCCAAATCATTGTCAACATTCATCATTTCGCCGATCAGGTCATCGACTTCGTTGTCCGGAATCATTTTTTTGGAATTGAAATTAAGTTTTCCGATGAAAGAGAAATGTTGCTCGACACGGGTGGTGGACTTAAAAAGGCTTCCTGGTTTTTTGACGACGGGAAACCCTTTTTAGTATATAATGTAGATATCTTATCCGACATCGATATTAATAAAATGCTTGCCTTCCATTCGCAAAAAAAAGCCCTGGCGACCTTGTTTATCCAAAAAAGGAAAACGTTACGCTACCTGATTTTTGATAAAGAAATGCAACTTTCCGGCTGGAAAAATACCAAAAACAGCGAATTAATCGTCTCCCGGAATAATACAGGCAAAATGGAGGATTATGCGTTTAATGGAGTTCACATCATCAACCCTGTAATTTTTAACCATCTAACCGAAATGGGGAAATTCAGCATTATTGAGTGCTATCTCAGGCTTTCAAAGCTATTTCCGATTGTTGGTTATATCCCGGAAAACACGGTCTGGATGGACATTGGCCGGCTGGAAAACTTACCCGCAGCCGATCTGTTAGCAAAGAAGATTTTCGTGAGATCATAAAAATCTATTTCTCTCCTGCTGCCACCTGGCAATAAATTACAGGATTAAGCTTTATTATCTTAATTCTTAAAAGTTAATCCTAAATTTGCATCCATCAAAACAAAAGCATGCTCCAAAACAAAAACAGCATTTTCCTGACCTTTATCCTATTGTTTCTGAATAACTTTTTAGGTACGGGCTTCGTTTATGCCCAGCAAAATCCTAAAATGACCAAACAGGAATACATCGATAAATACAGGGATGTAGCTATTCAGGAGATGGTTGAATTTAAAATACCGGCAAGCATTACGCTTGCCCAGGGGCTTTTGGAATCGGGTAACGGAAACAGCAGACTTGCAACCGAAGCCAACAATCATTTTGGGATAAAATGTCACGTAGGATGGGAAGGGGATTTTATCAGGATGGACGATGATGCTACCAATGAATGCTTCAGGAAGTATAAACATGCATACGATTCATACAAAGATCATTCTTTTTTCCTTAGTCAGCGACCAAGGTACGCCTTACTTTTTGATCTTGATATTACCGATTACAAAGGTTGGGCCAAAGGACTGAAAAAAGCAGGATACGCAACAAATCCAAAATATGCCGATTTATTGATCAACATTATCGAGGAATTTGAACTTTACAAACTGGATTTGATGCAGGGCCCATATACTGCTGTGAACAAATATCCCAACGAGATCCCAAAAGGAAAAGAGCGCGAGTACGAAGCTTTTGCTGTGGGGAAAAACGATCGGAAGGTGTTCACCAATAATGGCCGGAAATTCATTTTTGCCCGCTCTGATGATGATTTTTTCAAGATTGCAGGCGATTTTAACATTTATGCCTACCAGGTTTGGAAATACAACGAGTTAAGTAAAACTGACAAACTTAAAGAAGGACAGATGCTTTATCTCCAAAAGAAAAAAAATAAGGCAAATACCGCATATCATATTGTCGGGCCTGGAGAAACCATGCGTTCGATTTCACAACTTTATGGCATAAAACTTAATAAACTTTACCGCTTCAACCGGATGGAAAAAGGCAGTATTCCTCACACCGGGCAAATGCTCTGGCTTCAGGGAAGAAGACCTAAAAAATAATTGTTTTGAAGGGGCCTGATTGGCTTGAAATACTGATTTTCAACACCTATTCCTGATATGTTCCGTAATTGATTTCTTTTACAAATTTTCCTTTATCGTCCCAAAACTTCCAGGTGCCCGACCGTTCGCCTTTCTTATAATAGCCCTGGTAATATTTTTGGCCGTTTTCGTGCCAGGTAGTCGTTTTACCTTCGTTAATACCATTGGCATAATAGCCTTCGCTCCATTTATTTCCATTATCGTAATAAGAAATCCAATGGCCATCCTTCTTGTCGTTTTTATACTCCCCCATCATACGGATTTTGCCATCAGGATAATAAAATTCTTCGATAGCAAGCACTTTATTCCTGCCTTCCTCCCTGAAATACCGTACAGTTTTGGGTGATCCGTCGGCATAGGTTTCTTCAACAACTTTTTCCAGATCCTTTGTACAACCAAAGACGGTAGTAATTATCAACCCAAAAATCAAATACTTTATCCCTTTCATCCTCTTTATTTTAGCGATTAAACAAAAGTCGGTTTCCTTTCACGGATTCATCAAAATTCCCGTTTTCGTAAACAAGCCGGCCATTTATAAAAGTAAAAACAACCCCGGAACTAAATTCGATTCCCTCAAAAGGTGACCAACCACATTTATAAAGAATGTTTTGCTTTTCGACAAGCCATGGACTTTTTGGATCAACGACCACCAGGTCGGCGTGATAACCTTCACGGATAAAACCACGTTTTTCAACTCCGAAACAATCGGCAGGTGCATGGCACATCTTTTCGACGATCTTCTCCATCGAAATTTTTCCCTGCTGGTAGAATTCCATCATAGCCACGAGCGAATGTTGGACCAAGGGGCCGCCGGAAGGCGCTTTGAAGTACGAATTTAGCTTTTCGGCCAGCGTATGAGGGGCATGGTCGGTGGCAACAACATCCAATCTATCGGCAAGTAAAGCTTCAAAAAGAGCCTCCCTGTCAGATACTGTTTTGATTGCCGGATTCCATTTTATAAATGTTCCTTTTTCGGCATAATCTTCATCATAAAACCAAAGATGATGTACACACACTTCTGCAGTGATTCTTTTTTCGAGGAGAGGAATTTGATTGGTAAAAAGAGACATTTCCTTTGCTGTTGATAAATGCAGGACATGCAGACGTGTATCGAATTTTGAGGCAAGTTCAACGGCAAGAGCAGAAGATTTGTAACAAGCTTCGGTACTTCGGATAATGGGGTGGAATTTAACAGGGACATCCTCTCCAAATTTTTGACTGTAAATGGCTGAATTCTGTCGGATAATTGGCTCATCTTCACAATGAACGGCTACAAGCAGAGGTGAATGCCTGAAAATCTCTTCCAGGGCTTGCGGGTCATCAACCAGCATATTCCCTGTGGATGCTCCCATAAAAATTTTTACACCACATACATTCCCCGGATTAGTCTTAACAATTTCCGATAAATTGTCGTTTGAGGCGCCCATGTAAAACGAATAATTGGCCAATGAATCTTTCGCAGCTATTTCGTATTTTTCTTCGAGCAATTCCTGGGTAAGCGTGTTTGGGAAGGTATTGGGCATCTCCATAAATGAAGTAATCCCGCCAGCCACGGCGGCCCTGCTTTCGGTATAGATATCGCCTTTGTGCGTTAGACCAGGCTGACGAAAATGCACCTGATCATCAATGACGCCGGGAATGAGAAACTTCCCTTTAACATCCAGAACTTTGTACATGCGATATTGATGGCCGGAAACATCAAACGAATCATCCATATTTCCGTTATGCTCAACAATTCTTTCGATCAGCCCGTTGCTAATTACAACTGAACCTTTGAAAATCCGGCCTTCATTTACGATTTGTGCATTCGTGATCAGGAAATTCATTTATGCAAATTTTATCAAAAGTAATGATTTATCATTTAACAGTCCGGGCCATGGTCAGAAATTAATTTTTTTGATGTCATTTCCTTTTGGTAAAATTACCCGGTCAGGACATTTGTAAAAAAACTGCTACCCTTTTGTAAGATAGCAGCTTCTGTAAAGAAAAATATAAAAAGGACATTCCGATCCCGGGAACTACCAATTCCGGCTTCCGGGTTGGGGTTTGATCCTTTTAAACCTGAGTTTGATAACTCCAATGATGGCTTCTTTAAAAATTCCCCTGCTCATCTTTGAGGTACCTTCGGTACGGTCAGTAAAAATAATCGGCACTTCTACGATGTTAAACCCCAGTTTTGAGGTAGTGAGTTTCATTTCGATCTGGAATGCATAACCCACGAATTTTACTTTATCGAGCCAGATGGTTTGCAATACTTCACGGCTGTAACAAATAAAACCGGCGGTTGAGTCGGCAATTTTAAGCCCGGTAATCAGACGTACATATTTTGATGCAAAATAAGACATCAACACCCGTCCCATTGGCCAGTTCACTACATTTACAACACCACCAACATATCTTGATCCGATGGCTGCATCGGCGCCATTTTTACAAGCATTGTAAAGTCGGATAAGGTCGTCAGGATTGTGCGAAAAATCGGCATCCATCTCGAAAACATACTGATAATTGTGAGCCAGTGCCCACTTGAAACCATGAATATAAGCGGTACCTAACCCGAGTTTGCCTTTTCTTTCCTCCATAAAAAGCCTGTCGGGAAATTCTTTCAGCATTCCACGAACAATTCCGGCAGTACCATCCGGCGAATTATCTTCAATAATCAGAATATGAAAATCACCTTCGAGAGAAAACACCTTCCTAATAATTTTTTGGATATTTTCCTTTTCGTTGTAAGTCGGGATAATTACCAATTTTTCAGTGGTCATAGCTGGAAATTTTTTCTGAAACAATACCCATTTGCTGATAAGCTATTTACAATTTCAGACCTGTCAGTTTGAACCATCTTAATTTAGCATTCGGTAAAAGTTCTTATCAAACCAAAAATTGAGAATATGATTCTTTACAATTCAGAATTGATATGCTTCCTCAAATCTATTCAGAAATAATAAGTCTGCCGGCTGACAATGTTTTTTCATCTTTCAGAGAAACCATATAGATTCCAGGTTTTAGCCCGGCACCACTGATATTCAGATGAATCTGCAGTTCATGGCTATTCACATTCACCCCAAATTTTTGATTTCCCAACAAGTCAAAAATGGTCAATGTTGCTTCTCCGGTAAGCTGTTCTTTTAGTTGGAGGAATATTTCGTCTTTAGCCGGATTTGGATAAATATTCAGAAAATTGTATCCCGAAAGTTCACCAATACCACTATCATCAAGTACGTTGATCCGGATCTTTGCGGTGGCAAAAAGGTTAGTAGCAGCCTGATAGGTTATTTTGTAAACCACTGAATCCTGACCATGGAAACCCGTTTCTGGTAAATAACTGACAACATTCGTATTTGCAAAAGGTATGTAAGCATTTCCGTGAGAAGCCTGTTGTTCGATGGTTATGGTTACAGGTGCCTGAAAAATATCATTATCCAGTACCGGGACTGTTAAAAGTTGTGCCATCCCAGTTACACCTGCATCGTCAATTGCATTGGGTGGTGTGGTAAGTTCGAACAAAACGCCCATATTATCCACAAAACGTTTTACAAACGACTGATAGTAAATATTAGAAAGTGTTGCATCGTGAATTACCACAGTATTTTCGTCGTTGTCATTGTCGGCTGCAGCACTCCAGTTATGGGAACCTGTAAAAACCATCGGGTCGGAGCCTGGGGCTGCCTGATCAACAACCATAAATTTATGGTGGAGTATGCCATTTGTTACATCGTCGAAGGTGTAATGTGTTGTTAACGAAGCCGACAGTATTGAATTAACGGTAGCACTGTTATTCCCCTCGGTATTCGTGATTACATTCACGGCAACGCCAGCAGATTTACGGGCAGCAATGGCATCTGCCATTTCGGTACGTGTAATCAGCATGGTGGCAATACTCAGATCGCTGTTGGCAGTATTAATCACCTCAACAATCTTCGCGTTTACACCATCGGTAGGGCTAAAGTAACATTCGACCGATTTCCCGTTTATCAGGAATTTGTGTGGTGTATTGTTTGTTTTTGCAGACCCGAAACGAGCATTGGCAGCATTTGGTTCGTCACCGTAAGAGCCCCACATTTCTTCAAACTCAATCTGGTAGGTACGGGCAAGGCTTTGATCCTGAATGATGATCACATTATTTGCATCAAGGTTAACCTGATCGTCGGTAAAATTTGTGGAACCTGTCCATACTATTGGGTCATTCGGGTCGCTGGACTGGGCGTCGAAAATGATGAATTTGTTATGCATAATACCAACGCGTTGTGAACTGTTTGGTCCAATAAGAACATGAACCGCAGAACCTTGCAGCTCATCAATCCCAAGATTATTGGTAGTTCCACAGCCGATTACGCGAACCCTTACGCCTCTGTTGGCAGCTGCTTTCAACGCACTGCTGATATTGCTGATCCCGGTATTGTTAAAATTATAGATTGTAAAATCGATCGTATATTTTGAACGTTCGATGTACTTAATCAAAGTATCATCAACCAGATGATTGAGATAAATTGCATCAACACCATTTGAATAGGAAACATCAACTGGCGTATTAAAATATGCCTTCATATCGCCACCAGAATTTGAGATGGTTGCAAATGAGGTAATAGCTGAAAATGCTGTGTCAGATCCGCTCACCGAAAAGGCTTCAACCCACGTAATTTCACCAGCGTTTAAACCGGTTAAACCTATGGTGTGATTCGTAGAACCACCGGTCCCGGAAACAACATGGCCGGTGACTGTTTCAGCAGTAGGGCCATAATACATTTCAGTTGTTCCTGACAAGTTCGTCATCCAGCTAAAATCAAGAGTTGTCTTTGTAAACGAAGTATTCGACAATGTTCCGGTCAGGTAAATGGCACTGGTCATGCTGATGTCGTCCAAATCGCGTGGTAATAACTGATAACCGCCATTCGGGTTGCTGTAATCAAATTGTGAACAGATCGCTGTAATGTTTACCAAACCGGTCGGAATCACAGTTCCAACAATATTTTGCCCATTTTTAACATAGATATAACCGGTTTCTCCATTAGCTGTAAAATCGTAAAGTTTATTCCCTGTAAAAACAAGACCGGCATCTGTAAATGCTGCATCGTCGATTTTCACCAGTCGGCCTTCGTATGTTTCTGAAATCTGAGCCGGAGTCAACACGATTGGTGAAGGCAAAGGATTTCCGGTTGAATTAACAACAACGCTTGTCAGAGGGTCAAGTTCGAGCAACTGATTATAGAGTTTCAGCGTGCCGGTTACAGTAATCGTATCTCCGCGGTTAACCACACTAACCGAACCACCATATGCAGCAATTCCTGCAGTAGCATCCTGAAAATACCTGATGATTCCGAGTTCGGAACCGTTGGTGGCAATACCTTTTACCGTAACTACAGTGCCAACAGGCATATTACGGGCTTCAAGGATGGTATTTTGAGCGTAGTTAAGTGAGAAAATGCTAAGTAATAGCAAGGTAATGATAAGTGTTTTTTTCATTTTGATAATATTGATAATTTAGTTGAAAACAATTTTTAAAGAAGTGGTAAACTGACGTCCAGCCCCAAAGAATACTGAAGCCGAACGTGCATCGAAAGTGTTGAAAGGTCTTTGGATATAGGTGTCATTATTCAAAGCATCCGAAATATAAACTTTATCCAAAAGGTTTAACACATTGAATCTGATTATGAAAGAAAGTTTGTTGAATGATTGCAGCTTAAACTTATAGCCTGTATGAAAGTCAACGAGTGCGTAAGCTGGCATTTTCCAGGATTCAACCGGATTTCCCTGTGCATCGGTACATTGTTCCGGATTAAAATCGGCATAATAGCGATCAAAATAAGTTCCGCCACCCTCAAAATACAATCCCTTAATGGGTTCATATCTTATACTGGCGCCAATCTGTGTCTGAGCTGCATCGCCCACATGGATACCCGTTGCATCAAAACTGAACACATTAGCTGGTTCGTTTGTATCCGTATAATACATCTGAAGTTTATCAATTTTTTTATCCCAGACCCAGTTACCCAATGATACTAAACCCTGGAGGTCGAGATTTGATAACATTTTATAAATGAAATCAATTTCTAATCCGGTATGCAGGGCATCCATCCCAGGAATGTCCCCATAAGTATAACCCTCGGTTCCTGATACCGGATCTTCATATTTTCCTTTTACCTGATTGGTCGGTTTGTTGATCCATTTGGTATAATAGCCATTAACATTGAGCGAAAATACTTTGCTGGCATAGGAATAACCTAACTCCAAAGCCTTAACTTTTTCATTTTTGGTGATAGAGTCGGGAAGAAATTTTGCCGAGTAACCCTGGAAATAGTATTTAAAATCTTTGGTTCTCGACAGGAAACCTAAATTGAAGAAAACATTGTTATGTTCGTTCAAATTGTAATTGGCACCGGTTTTAAAAGTAAAACCAGGATTGTATTTCCAATCTGATTTAAGATTCCCGAAATGATCATCTTTTTTATAACCACTAACAGAAGAAGTCAGGTTAACAAACGTACTTAAATTTCCGGTTTTGTATTCCATTTGTGTGAAAAGCCCTCCCCAGTTTACATAACCATCATCGTAATAATAGACTTTATCGCCAACATGTTTTACTGCCAATTGTGGATTTGCAATATAGTCGTTGCGTAAGTCATATTTGTCAATGGCATAATCCCCACCAAGCAGGTCCGTAATTTCGCTGTAATGTTCAGCTTTGTATGAACGTAAATCAATACCCCCCGTCCAATCGATCTCATCGGTAAGTTGGTAACTGAAGCTTGAAAGCAGTCCATACCAGTGATGGTTGTTGTTGTTCTGAACAAGGTAATTGGTCGAATAGTAAAGGTTATTGCTATAAGTCGAATTAATCGGGTAAACCAGACCAAATCCTGAATTTGTCGGTTTTGAATTCTGATCATATAGGCTTTGCCAGTTGATCTGGCCAATTTGGTCAGGTGTAAATACCTCCGGATTGTTTTCAACATCAGCAGCAGTGATAAGATTTGTGTTCTTCAGGCTATACCTGGGTTGTTCACCTCCTCCTGTTCCAATCGAAAGATACAACGTAGTGGAAACTGCAAGCCGGCTGTTTACATTCCATGAATCGCGGATACTGAACTGAGGTTTAAAATAGGTATTTACCATCTCGTTAAGAACACCTCTTCCTGCGTTTGGGTTACTGATACGTGCAGAATAATCGCTGTTCCATTGATCTGCGTCACGTGTTAAATACCCCCAATGCTGGTTGTAACCAATACCCATATCCCGGATAACAGGAAAATCTGCCGTGTCCACACCGTGCTCCTGGGCGTATTTGGTGTCATAAGTAGCAATTGCCCGTTTGTAACTCCGCTGTTTGTGTGTTTGTGGTGCACCAAAACCAGTAAGGCTGGTGATGTGATTTCCCCAGCGTTTGTCGATTTTTACAAAGAAAAACCAGGCTTTTACATTGGTTTGATCCACCCAGCCATTCCCTTGTTTGTAGGCGCCTGCAAATGTAAGGCCCCAGCCATGCGGCAATTTTCCGGAAGTATATCCCAGGCTGGTGGTTAGTTTACCATAGCTGTCAACTGCCTGCTCAATACTCATCGAACGGTTGTTTTCGATTCCTTTGGTAAGAATATTCATTGTACCTCCAACCGAAGGAATCCCCAACTTTGAAGCTCCCAGACCACGCTGAACCTGTATGCTCCGGGTAACGGCATCAAGACCAAACCAATTTGACCAATACACCCAGCCATTTTCCATATCGTTAACAGGAACGCCATCAAGCATTACCGCAACATTTCGCTGGCTGAAACCACGGATTGTGATACGGGCATCCCCATCACCACCGCCTTGTGCGGTAGCATAAACGCCAGGGGTTTTGTTCAGCAACATTGGAATATCCTGCCCTGATAAGCGTTCCTCGATTTTTGCAGGCAACAGGGTCGTAAAGGCAACCGGGGTCTCGCGGGAACGTGCCACATCACCTACGATCGAGATTTCATCCAGGACTACTGTTTCCAGTTTAAAAGTTAGATTCAATGGCTTATCACCGACGACAATGTCCTGAGTAATCGCATTATAGCCTACATAAGATACTTGTAAAGTATAATTGCCCTTATCTAAAAGCATCGTAAAACGTCCATTGATATCTGTAGCTGTTCCGGTTAAGGTACCTTTAATTATAACATTGGCACCAACCACAGTTTCACCAAGAAAAGAATCCTCAACCACACCGCTAACTGTCTGCTTTTGTGCAATAACAGCAAAAGAAAGTGTAATCAGTAAAGAGAAAAGTAAAAGTTTAAGTTTCATAATCAGATGTTGATTTAAAATTCAAAAAGTACCTGATATGAATTTATGATCATTTACAGGTACCTTTTTTCGATCAGGAAAAGACTAAAGAATTATTTAACCAGAATTTTTTGGTTGGCTGATTTATTATCAGTGAAAATTAACTGAACCAGATAAATACCATGAACTTGTTTCCCAATGCTAACAACAGCCTCTCTTTGAGGAGCAGATAGAATTTCGTTGTGAATTTGTTTCCCTTCGATATTGAATATCTGAATCGATTTAACCTGCTTGTTTGAAACAACGGTAAAACATTCATTAACAACCGGATTTGGGAAAACTGAGAAAACAGGATTTGATCCAATTTCGTTTACTGCCGAATAATTCGGATCAGCAACGCAGCTATGCGATCCCAGGTTGTCCCAAATATCTTTATATACAATAAAACCTGTCGCGGTGTCAACTCTGCCTGGAACGGTATCCCACTGTTGGGTAACAACAAATGGACTCGGATTGTCAACAACACCCTGAATAACGGTCGGTTTTCTGATGAGCGAATGGTCTGACGTCCACGACATCCAGTAAGGTCCATAGGTGACGCCGTCGGTCGCTTTGGCCTGTACAATGTAGTTGATCACTTTTCCGGTTACCGGGTTTCCTGTGGAGTTGTTGTAGGTCAGTGTCGAGTCCTGAACATATGACCAGCCCGTTTCAGCAGAAATGACATTGCCTAAACCAATTTGGCCAATCAAATCAACAGGTATTCCTGGATTAGTTGTACTTGGAGGTTGGCCATTTGAGGTTTTAATAAGCGCCATTGCATCATTTCCATTCATATAGGTTGGTGCCGGGTAATCGTGGTCGAGCTGGTCGGCCATTGCCTGTAAAATCGGGCTACATGCCGGAGAAGTAGGTGTGCTTGTGGTTTGCCCGTTTACCAAAATAAAAGTATGATAAGGTTCGAGGGTACCGGATAAATGCGTGAGTCCGCCTTCGGTGTAAACAGAACTTCCATTGCTGTATCGGGCCACATAATAATTATTAAGGTCGATTGGCTGACTAGTCGGATTGTAAATTTCGACGGCTTTATTGTTACCACTGCCTTCAACATATTCTGAGAAGAACAAATCGGTTTGGGCAAAGGTGGTTACTGCAGCAAAAAATAAACTCAGTAACAGTAGTAGATTTTTCATAAGATGATCAGTTTTAAAACAATTAATTATGTTGATTTTTCTTTCAATGCAAAATTGTATGCAAAGCTACAATTTATTATTCAACTAAAAAAACAAAGAAATTTCCGGTCTTAAAAATCCATGTCTTAACTTACTAAATATCATTATTTAAGGTTATCCATTTCATTCCATCAATTTCATGTATCCTGGCTGCATCTTAACATAGTCGTCCGAGTAAATTCATCGTGTTGAAAAGCGGAACATTTATGCCGGTTTTTTTAATCAAATCTTCGTTCGCAATAAACCAAATTTCCGAATCATCATTCTTAAGAAAAAGGTAACTGACTCCTCGCATTTGCCGGAAATGGAAATATTTAACCTTTGCTTTACCCAAAACAAAATTTGCAAATTTGATTAGCCGGACCACCGGACCAGGGAATTAATAAATCTTCTGAATTAAGGCAAAATCAAAATTATAAAACCTGTAACGATAACATTTATCATCCCGATTAAGCTATTTTTGCCGAAAACTAACTTAACAAAAGTATCAGTCATGAAATTATTACTTAGATTATCCGCGCTATTAACCCTCATTTTTATAAACCTGGTTGTTTTGGCCCAGTCAAACAGGAAAGACATTGTAAGATGCATTGCTTTCTATAACCTCGAAAATCTTTTCGATACAATTAACCAGCCGGATGTTGAAGATGAGGAATTTACGCCGGAAGGAAAAAATTACTGGAACAGCACGAAATATCTCAAAAAAATCGCAAACATGTCGGAGGTGATTTCAAAGCTCGGAACCGAGTTAACAGCCGATTGTCCTGCAGTGATGGGACTTGCTGAAGTCGAAAACAGAGGTGTGGTAGAGGATTTAATTAATGCTCCGATTTTAAAGTCCCGAAACTATAAAATTGTTCATTTCGACAGTCCCGACCTGCGTGGAATTGATGTTGCCCTGATTTATCAACCCAAATATTTCAAAGTTACCAATATTACATCGAACAGGCTTACAATCAATGGAGACGATACCTTCCATTCACGCGATCAGTTGGTTGTTTCAGGGGTTTTTGATGGCGAAATCATGCACTTTATTGTCAATCACTGGCCTTCCAGGGGTGGTGGTCAGGAAAAAAGTGAAGCAAAACGAATTGCAGCAGCACAACTTTCCCGACACCTTGTGGATTCATTACTCTCCATCAATCCTAAAGCAAAAATCATAGTGATGGGCGATCTGAACGATGATCCTACAGATGTTTCCGTTTCGAAATATCTTAACGCTTCGGGTGATGAAAAATCATTGACCGGTTCTCAGTTTTTTAATCCAATGGTTAATATTTTTAAGAGCGGCATTGGAACGCTGGAATACCGCGACAAATGGAATCTTTTTGATCAGATAATTGTGTCATCCGCATTATTGGGCGACAACAGGAAATCCTACAAATTTTATGAAGCCCGGGTTTTCAACAAACCTTTCCTGATCCAACAGGATGGCAAATATAAAGGGTATCCTTTACGCACTTTCGGAGGCAAGGATTATCTTGGCGGATACTCCGACCATTTTCCGGTTGTTGTTTTTCTCAGCAGGAAAAAGTGAAATTTGGTGATTCATGTGAACTACTTTGCCACAAGGGCGGGGAATAAAATTCAAAATATCCCCCGACAGCTCCGGAAATCCCCGCCTGACCAGTCGGGCAGGAGGTCTTCTAAATAATTTCAATTCTCCGTCAATTGGCGGCTCCTGAAATTAAAGTCTCACTCATTTAAGGAAGAAGCTCGAATTTCCTTTCACCAATCAAATCATCCAAAAGAAAAACCCTGAGAAAGTAACCCCCTGCATGCCTGGTTTCGGGAGAAACGGAGATTGAACTCGTAACTGTGGAAATGGAATCGGTGGGTAAAAGACCGATGGGTTTTCTGTAAAAAGATTTGCCATTCGGGTCAACCCAATCGAGAATAAATTTCAATTCGCTTTTGGTTTCCTCACGATTTTCAAATTCAACAAAAGCATGAATCCTGCCCTTATCTCCGATCTTAAATACCGTGTCGACACCTATTTGTTCACCTGTTTTTTTATCCACACCACTGCAGAAAGTAATCTTTGAAGTGATCTTTTTTTTGATCGGCGAAATGACACGCGCTTCAGGAAGAAGATTAAACTTGTTCTCGGCAATTAATTCATGGAATAAGAACAGTTTCAACAGGTATTCACCTGGTTGACGGGCATCCGGATCAATGGAGATTGAATTTTTTAAAACCGTTGAAGAATCGTTTAGGGAAAGGTCGAACTGTTTGTGGTAAAAGGATTTGCCGTCAGGACCGAACCATTCGAGGTCGAATTTCAGTTCTTTGCCGCTATAAGCAAAACGATTTCCTATGTCAACAAAAGCATGTACCCTTCCATTTTCCCTGATTTTAAAGACCGAGTCCACATTTAATCTTTTACCGGTTTTTTTATCCGTTTTTCCGCAGAAACCGATTTTCGCAGTGATTGCCTCCATAGCTGACATCGTATCTTTCGATTCAGCAATTAGCTGAAACTTTTTCTCTGCAATCAGTTCACGAAATAAATATAGCTGTAAGCGATATTCCCCGGCTGGCCTTGTCTCGGGTGAAATTGAGATAGAACTGCTTAAGGTTGAAGCGGAATCACCGGGACTTAAGTTGACTGGCTTTGTGTAAACGGAACTGCCATCCGGCCCTATCCAGTTGAAATGGAATATTAGGTTTCTGTTGCCTTTTTCAAAGCGATTCGCCAGTTCGACCAAAGCACGTACTGTTTCCTTTTTCCTGATCGGAAAAACTGTACCCGCATCAATAGGTTGTCCGGTTTTCCGGCTAATTTTCCGATAGAGCAAAATTTTTGCAGAAATATCATTTCCATTTTTAGGGATAAACACAATTGTAGAATCTGCTTCCGTAACTGGTTCATCATACCGGCTCGAACAACCGGGTGATAATATCATAAGCATTAAATTCAGGAATAATGCAATCGTCAATATTTTCAACTTTTCCATATTATTCCTTAGTTAAATCATACGGATTAAATAATTCTTACTCCGTAATTTTACACCATAAAACCATTTGCATAAAGGCAACATGATGATAAGCATAACCACAAGACCAATCAGTGATTCGAGTACTGCTCCTTCGCGGTAAAAAAAATCAAAGCGTTTCACAAACACACCCATAATGGCAATGTGCATTCCATAGAAAAAAAGAGGCACTTTGCCCGGGATAGTGAAAATTACCAGGAGTTTTGGTGCTATTTTCCCAATGGCAATGAATCCTGCAATCCCTAAAACCACAAACCCAAAAAACCACAGGCTGTGGTACAGGCTTGGTGGATACTTCTGATCGAAGAGAAAAGAATAGGATCCGAAGCTGGAAAATGGAAAAATATTGCCATATCCGCGGCTCATCCTTACGGCGATGGCAGTGAGAATGGCTACAGTTGCAATTCCGATACTCATGTCAATTCGCTTTTTATCCGTTTTCCAGACTGAAAGCCAGCCAGTTGCCATGGCAGAACCAAGTGTTAACAAAGCAAACCATGGCATAACCGGGTATTTATTAAAAGCGCCGGCATCGATAAAAGTTTGCATCAGAACCCTTTGCCATGTTATATCAGGATCGTATGGAATCTTAAGAAATATAGGGTGGATAGCTAAAATGACAAGTCCGATGAGAAATCGCAATTGCCAGTTCAATTTTACTATAAACGTCATCAATATCATTGAAATGCCGATACATGCAATGATGCCCAAATGGTTAGGTTTAAATTCACTAAAACCACCCCATGAAGAATTCACCCAGGTAATCTGCATAAGAATGAGAAAAAGGCCGCGCCGGATCAGGTGCCACCGAACAGTCCAATCTCTTGTTCCTTTTTCAATCCGTTTATGATACGACCACCAGACCATTGCACCGGCCATCATCAGAAAGCCGGGAGCGCAAAGGTAGGAAACGTAGCGGAGCACAAACTGTCCCCAGGTGTCGAATAGCGGGTCAAGCGGATCAATTTGATTCCAGATCGAATTGAAATAATAGGAGGTATGGTCAACGAGCATCAGTATGACGATCAAACCACGAAACTGATCAATAAAAAGAAAACGCTGTTTTTCCCCGGGGATGTTGCTCATTTTTATTGGGGGATGGATACAACAACAATTCCTTCAAATTTGTCGGCTACATAAATATATTTATCGTCAAAATCCAATCCAAGGGCGTATTCAGTTTTGATGATGCCTTTTAAAAATGGTTTGGTAACATCAGATACATCAATAACCTGGAGGCCACCTAATTCAGTTGCCATATAAATCTTATGTTCAAAATACCTCAGGTCTTTGGCATAACCAATGCTATCATAACTGCCAACAATATGAACATCAGTAGTATCGGAATAATCAACAATCTGAAGCCCGGAAGTGCCACAAGCCAAAAAAGCAATCGATTCATCCTCAAAAACAGTAACTGCTTCAGTATAACCGGGAGTGTCGCTCCAGCCGACCAGCGGGTAAACTCCAAATCCTTGCTGAAAATCAGAGATATTGAAGATCGATAAACCCATTTCGCCACATGCTACCATTAAATAATTACTGTCAGCAGTGGTTGTTAGACCATAAGCATAGCCGTTTGTTGTTGTATGTCCCCGGATATCCGGTTCGGTGGGATAACTAATATCACAAACCCTTATACCTTGTTCGCTGATTGCCGCCAACAAATAATTTCCCATAATATGAATGTTACGGGCTGGTTTCATGTCCAGATTGGATACAGTGACAAACGGCTCGTAAGGATTTGCAACGTTAATAACTGTTACGCCAAAATCACCTGCTGCCAAAAATGCTACACTATCTTTCAATTCAACCTTAACTGAATAACCCCTGGCGTTTTCGGTAGTTACCGAAACCGTTTGCGGTTTTAAAGGATTTGAAACATCAGCAATCAGTAATCCGCCTTCGCCCTGAGCAACATAAAGCATACTGTCCTTTTTAAGGACATCCTGGGCATAACCTGATGTAACCAATCGTGAAACAACTTTATAACCGCCTGATAAATCAACCGGAATAACCGGTTTTATTGATTCAGGATCATTTGGCTTACCGCAACTCATTAAAAGCGAGGCGCCAGACAATAACAAAATAAGTAGTTTATTCAATTTCATTTTATGCATTTTTTTATTAGAAAAATTCATTTGAGTTAGTCGAACAGACAATTTCTATAATTTTAATTTATACGATAATTCGATGCCGAACAGGTTCTGATTGTAACTTTTTTCATTATTCAAGTATTCCTGATTTTCTTTGGCTTCGGTGTTCGTATCCCTCATCAGCCAATTGTAAAATGCAGAAACTTGCAAAGCCTTATTCAGTTGAACACTGTAGGTAAAATACAAGCGAAGATTATCATCAACACGTCCGGCATGTTCTTCATCCAATTCCAGGGGGTGTTCCGACGAATAATAAACTTTAAAAAATTCACCTTCCACTCTTAATTCATGATCGAGCTTTAAGATAGCCGGTACCTGCCAGATGAGGGCTAAACTAAAATTATCCTCTACATTTGAAGCATCGGGTCCGTTTGTTGTTTGCGGCGTTTCGTAGGATGCGTCGTACCCTTTGGCATCAGAGGTTGTATATTCGTATCCTGCCTCCAGCTTAACTTTCTTTAAAATAAGCTGATAAATCCTTAACCCATAGGAATAGTTTTTACAGTCGTACTCGGTGAAATGCTTGTTGTGAAAATATTGTGAATAGGACATTGAATATCTGATACGGGTATTTTTGAAAAAAGTATTCTGGATGTAAAAACCATAATTATTCTTAGCAAAGGCAAAAGGTTGATAGGTTTCCTGGGTATACCCATAAACATTTACCCACTGGCGATCGCGAAAATGGCGGACATAAAATTCCGGAATATTGCTATAGTAAAATTTAAAACTTGCCTGTTTCGATAAATACTGCTGAAATCCAAAAGTTATGAAATCCCAGTTTTTTATAGGGTTTACAACATACTGCCGGCTACTGAACTGACCATTAATCTTTGATTTAAGCTTACCAAAAATATTGAAGGTTGAAGTAACCTGTATGGATGGATTAAGAATTACATCGTCATAGGTTTTAATATGAAAGCGTCCACCATCTTCATTGTTCCGAAATCTCTCCAGATACTTTTCCGAATATTTCAAAATATTGTCGTCATAAACTGTAGAAAGGCTAAGTTCAACCTCCAATTCCATTTTCTTTGTCCTTTTCTTGCTCTTTTTTTGTGCAAAAACATCATTTGCTGAGATGAAGAAAAGGAGTACCAGAAGGAGCAGGCATATTTTACAGTTGAAAAAAATGTATTTAATGTTAATATTTTTCATGCGTTAACAATTTCATTTTAAAACCCTCGGATCATGTTTTACTCATTCATCAGTTTCACATCTTTTTTTGGCAATAACAGACGGCCCAGTATGGTACTTTTGTCCTGATCCAAAGGTAAAATTTCGTACACATGTTTTCCTTTTGGAACATTTATAACAAATTCACAGGCTTTACCAGGGATTAAGTCTTTATGGTCTTTATAAACGGCTACTTCTGAATGCCGGCTGCTTAACTGGTAAGTGTTTAAAACTTTATTGCCTTCCTTCACCTGCACACGATAATGAATGATCCCTTTCATCTGGTAATGATTTTCTATCCTCGTCAGAACGCGCAAGGTAGTTGGTCCAATGACTTCAACCTTTAAGGGCTTATCATTGGAAAACCGATGATAGTTCACCGATGTTTCGCCTGAAACTATATCAACCGGCTCTGATGGAGACATGGGAGAAAAAGCAATCCACTCCTGTTTTTTTTCTTTAGCCGGGGTAAATTTATACCTTACAGCAACCCGAATCAAACTGTCTTTGAGTTTAAATCCGATGGTATGGCTACCCCTTTCAAGATCAATTTCAAAGTCTTTATTCTCAGCGGGTATGCCTAAAGATCCTTTTACATAAGTTGCATTTTTGGACCGCTTAACAGAGCTTACCGGGATATTTTTTTGCTCCTGGCCATCCACAGAATACAAAACCGTGTAATTAATCTTTTCTCCTTCCCCGGGTTTAAACCTGCCACGGGTAATTACTTTCAGTTTTCCAGGTCCCTGGACGTTTATTATTGAGGGCTTCTGATCACTTAATGAATAATAATTCCTTGATTTCCCTGAAACAAGCGTATTAACAGCCTTATGAAAGTTTTCAGGTTTTAGATATTTCCCTTTTTGGCTTGATTGAGCCATAATTGCAGCAGAACCGAAAATTATAGCTAAAATGAGTAAGAACGAATTTTTCATTTGATTTTTGTTTAGTAAAGAATTTCATTTTTTTGATTTGTTTCTGCTAATGGTCGGTTATAACTCACCAATTTCATCAGAGTAACCGGCTTTTGTCTTCTGGCTTATGGAGATTGGAACAACATCGGTTCCAAGACGATGACGTTTTCGCTCACCAAAATAAATTAATACTATTACTGCAACCAGAAAAAATGTCGCAACTGATGCAACGGTAACATTATATTTTTTTTGTACAAAAATACCTCCTTCACCAGGCTCCGGAAGTGGAACCGGGCTTCGGGGCAAACCATACTTCGCAAGTATCTGGTTTATATTTAGCATATGTATGATCGGGATTCCTTTCTGGCCCATCTGAACAATAACACCACGAACCGGAAAGTTTCTCATGGGTAAGTTCCGGGTTAGCCCGGAAGCGATCAACTGGCCATTTATAGTATTCCCAAGGCTGGCAATTCCTCCACCAACATTAATAAAAGCTTCAATCGGTTTTCCCTTGCTGTATTTTTCATAAATTTCCATTCGTTTGGCAATAGAATTTTCGAGGTGTTTTTCATAAATTAATTCAACCCCGTTTCTTTCGATTGCCTTTTCAATCAATTCACGTCCTTCGGGACTTAATCCACGTCCAATATCGAAACCTCCGCCTATAGAAGCTGCTACTGACCTGGTGTGAAAAATGTTCGATTTACAAAGTACATTTTCCATGTCAAGCCAGGTAAAATACGGATCATTAGCACCATAGTTGGATGCACCAACTGAGGTAACAATTATGGGCTGCAATTTCAATGTTTCCAAAGCTGCAATCACCGAAATATTTAATCCGGGAAATGATCCCGAAAAAGCAACTGCAATGTTATCTCCATCTTGTAAACCAGCTTCTTTTAACAATTGTACAATTACTGCTGCAAAATTTGGGTTTGTTGTCGAAAGCTTCGGGTCGATATAACCCCGGTCTGTCGAAATCAGCGTATATTCCTGACCAATCAGGGCAGTTTGATTTGGATCGTTGATAGCATCGATGAAAATGCCTTTTTCCAACCGATAGTTTTTCAATTGATTTTCTGCCTGTTGAGAAAGCTGAGCAGCTTCAAGCTTCTCGCTGTACCATTCCTGATCAACATCCACTTTACTTTTTTCTACAGCAATAAAAGCCAATAAGGACAGAAGTGATACAAGACCTAATACTATGTTTGATGTTGCTTTATATTTATACATCTGCTTACAAAATTATTATGGTAATAATGCCCCCATGAAAAACAATATCAGGATTAACCGCACTAATACTGAAGAAACAAAAAGTACGCTGATCGTCTTGAAAACACCCTGCTTTGCAAACCAATGTGCTATCAGGCCTGGAATCACCCAGCCAACAGCCTGCAACTCCAGGGTGGTTGATGCAATATTGAGTGTTAGGAAATGCCTCGAAAACCCTGCTAACAAAGCCCCGATTAATAAGGCGAGTACCATTTGGCGACGACCATACAGGAAAGTATAATTCCCTAATACTCTAATAATTAAATAGGTAAGTAAACTTACACCTATTGTTCCCAACAGCCGGTCGGGGTGCGAGAGTTGCAACGCTATGTATCCCGGGACAACGATACCACCGGCAGCCAAACCGAATACCTCGTACGAAAGCAAACTTAAAATCAAACCTAAAGTAATTGCTAATTCAATCATTTATTTAATTGCTTCTGTGTTCAAAAAATTCAACTAATTCTGCACCCATGCCACCCATGTTACCTATTGCAACAATGGTTGATGTTTTTTCGGTGACAGCGAGTATTTTTTCAAAAACCTTTTCAGATGTTGTCCATCCGACCGAAATAATCTTCTTCTTTGGTATGCCGCATGCTACCGACATATTTTCCACTACATCACTCGATTGTCCGATCAACATCAAATAGTCTATCTGGTCTAATATTATGGTACCAACCATTTCGGCTAACTGACGTGCACGGTAAAGACGGTCCTGCCGCGTATTTAATAATACGATGCGTGTTCCCTCAAAACCGATTTCATCCCTTATTTTGTTCCAGACAAGTAGTGTGGAATCAGGATCATTTGCCGCAAAGGCATTGTAAAAGACCAATTTCTTTTTAAACGCTTCTACCCTATGGCACCATAGTACGCCAGCATCTGGGACAGCTTCGTACATTCCCTTTAATGCAGTTTCACGATCAATTCCAAGGTGTTGGCAAATCGCCAGCGCAAGTGAAACATTTTCACGATGTTCGATATACCTGAACCCTTTCATTTCATCATGAGACACTGTTTGCGGATCGATAAAATGAGTTACTGCATTTCGTCGATCCGCCATATTTTTTAGTGTATCCGGTATCACATTTTCGGATGTGAAAAGGTGTTCATTTTTTGGAATAGTTCGTCCAAGGGTCTCGGCAATTTCCTCAAGGGTGTGACCCATTACATCGGTATGATCGATCCTGATGTTGGTCATAACACCAATGTTGGAATGAATCATTTGATGTTCAGTGATCGTTTGGTATTGTGGCTGTAGGGCCATACATTCCATTACCAGGGCCTGTACTTTTCGTGAAGCCGCAAATTTAACAATAGCAAGCTGTTCGATGATATTGGCAGCTGATTTACGGTGAATATAGGTTTCGGTTCCGTCTTCAATAATCAGGCGGGGAAAGGTCCCGGTAACTTTGGTAATATTGGATATTCCACCCGCTCTTAAACCCGCTCCAATTAAGCGGGTTACACTCGATTTCCCTCTGGTACCATTGATGTGGATCCGGATTGGAATGGAATGAATTTTCTTTTGATGACCAAAATATTCAATTAAGCCGATAATAATGGCGATAATTAACATGGCCAGCAAAATGTAGAGACTATACATACATTTTCCTGTTTAGTAACACCTTATTGTCGGTTCCTGTTGATTAAACCGAAAAACTTTATTTTGCATTCCATTCACCCAACAAGTTACCTTAACATGAACATTTTTTGGGTTGCAGTAAAGCCTTCGGTCTGAAGACGATAAAAATAAATACCGGAATGTGTGGGAAATCCGGAGTTATTTAACCCATTCCAATCAATGGAATAATTTCCTGCCTCCTGGTGCCCATTTTGAAGGGTGCGTACCAGTTCACCATTTACATTAAAAATGCTCAGTGTAACCTTTCCTGATTTCGCTATCATGTAATCAATCCGCGTTGCTGAACTGAATGGATTCGGGTGATTTTGCATCAATCCAAATCCATCCTTATTCAGGTATTTATTGGCCAATTTATCATCAGCACCTGTTATTATTGTTGTGAAAGGAGGATTGGTTGTAACCTTCAAAGCTATATTGCTCACCAAATTGGTGGCAGTTGCATCATAGTTATTATTAAAGAGGTATTGCAGGCCAATATCCTGTGTTTGATTTTCAATTCCAATTGTTACACTTTCTGGCCTTTTAACTGTTTTATACTGAAATATCATTTCACCATCACCGGTTAAAGTAGGATAATGGGTTGGATTTAATAAAATCACCTGGAAAACTTCTCTTTCGGGTTCCGATAAGAAACCATTATGCGAAATGCTGTCCCATTCAATGATGAAACGATTGTGAATGTAATCGTTATAATAATAAATCCTGCCCATATAATATTCATTATCAATCAAATCATCCCAGAAAACAGCCGTCATGTTGTTTACATTGTCATTATTCGGCAAGGGAGTATTAACGCTATTGGTTTGTGTACCACTGCCAAAAGCCAGCCAGCCATCGGTGCTGATGCGAATTTGATTGTAATCAACTCCGTAATATTGAAATGCGAAGGGTAAATTAACAGTCTCAGTATAGTCGCTAACGCCTGGAATATTTATTTCAGTTCCCAGACCATACAACTCAACCCAATCAAAAGCCGGGGTCTCATCATAAAATGTGTCATCGCTCGAATAAGCATAATATCCATAAGTATCAGGCCCTGAATAATCAGTTGGGATAGGCAGGCCAACCGGAATGTTAATGTTTTCGATAATTTGATATGGATAATTTCCATTCTGGGTGTAAAGCTTCAACGCGTATTGCGCCATGTATCCAACAGGACAGTCGGGAGCAACGCAAACTATGAAATTATAATCTGTATTGCTTGCAGTGCCATTTATTTGCAATGTTCCAAACGTCCCAATCGAATCGGGGATGGTGATATATGGGTCATTTGAAGATAAAATACCCATAACGTTTGGTGCGATGTCAACACCTGTATTTTCGATTGAAAAAACCAGGACATCCGTTTCATCCGGATCCATCCTGAAATTCATATCGGGTGAATCAGCATCGTACACCACGAAATTATCAAATTTTAATTCGCAGCCCATTACCTCAGCAGTAACACTATAATCCCATGAACTACTGCTGCTGGTAACATGCAAATTCAATGTTATAATTTGACCAACCGGACAGTCCGGCTTTACATAAAACTGGAAAGGGCTACCCGTAGTAGTGCCCCCTGAGACCATATTACCGAAATTTACAGGAATGGTGGTCACTATATCAACATATTCTGTATTGGGAGTAGAAAGCGTTGCCTGAATGTTGTTGGCTGTTTGTGTTCCCCAATTTTTAAGTGTAAAAGTAATATTACAATTCTCATTTGGATTTATCAACCCATCCGTATTACCATCCAAATCGACAATTACAGGTTCACCTTCCGGTTCGATAAGTTCGGTGATTTCTACGGCTTCAAGAGTTCCCTGGGAAGGAATTACATTACCTCCGCGCACAGTTACAGTCAATGTTTCCTCAACCAGTGGAACTATTCCAATGGTTACTTTACCAGTCGCATCGGTAATACCTGTAGCAAAAAGTTCATTACCGGTCACACAAATCTCAGCATTTGCAACAGGAGCTCCTGATGCAGCTGTTGTGACTGTGAATTCAACCGGGTTAATTCCAAGCGTTATTGAAGCCGGGTAATCAACATTCACAGCCTGTGGGACATCCTTCCAGATGTGGATGCTTGGGTCGCCAAGGACACAATAAATTTTATAATGGTACTGGGTATAATAATCATTCCCAAACACATTGTACATATATAGTTTACCTCTCAACAAAGCCTGTCCCGGAGTATCCATTCCTTCCTGAAACATACCTACATAAATCCCCTTATCGATTTTGTTGTTGTAAGTTGAATGTGTGTTTGAACATGGACCTACGAATGCAACCGCTCCCCTTGGATTGGCTGTGGAACTTAATTCTAACCAGGCTTCGCCAAAGCAATTGCCTCCATTGGATTGAAATCCGGCAACACCACAGCCTATACTTGTCACAAAAGTGAATTTTTGACCATTGTTCAATCCTGAAACATCTCCGGTTTGAAAGCTGTAACAACTTGCAGACCAGCCACTGTACCAGCCTTCACCGCGATAGTTCAAATAGCTCCGCCCTTCATTGATTGCACTGATAACATCGTCTAAATGATACGTGCAGCCACTGCCCCATGAATTCCCATCACTCATCATGGTATCTACGGATGTAAAACCGCCATCCTGCAACATTACATTGGCAGTAAACCGTTTGGTATCGACTTGTGATTGATAATTATTATTCGAGCAAACCGTTGCTTTTTTAAACCAGTCAGTATCAGCGGTGTATGGATTTTTTTCGTACAATAAAAATTTATTTATCATGATCTGCATCCGCACTTCACCCTCATTTGTAAAACGCCCGATCATCATTTCAGGGAAATAATCATCTCCATCTATCTCAACAAAATAATCTTCATCCGGGAAGGAATAGTCAGGATAAGTTACCGTTTTGTAAGGGAAAACACCAGCATCACCAATAATTAATACATAAGTCGGTGGATTATCCCAATTATGATAAGCATCGGCTACGTGAGTTTTAATAATATCCGGATTCGTTGCGTTAGCACCAATGTCGCTGAATTTGGTCACATGAATATCGATGCCACTTTGCCGCTTCCAGTCGGCATAAACCTGAAAACTTGCCGGGAAAATATCAGGCATGATACACAACATCAATTCTCTGCCATCTTCCCTGCCATCATAGCGGCTATCTAAAACACTTTGATAATTAAAAATTAAGCTGCGATAAAGTTTTGCAAACGAAGGTGCGATTGGTCTTTTGGGGGTTAATTTAGGATTCACTACTTCACCCGCACCATAGTTAATCCTAACTGTAATTGACGAAATTACCTGCAACTCCTTTTTTGCAGGAATGTAGCGAACCGGGAAAACAGAAATGCGGGCAATTCTAAAATCCCGAAAGATGGAAGGCTTTTCTATCCGGACATAGTCTTTTGGATATACTTCCCCGGATTGATATGCCTCGGTATTTTCTTTATAAGGTGTTTCCGGCTTGCCTTCCCACCAACTTTGGCGTGCTGGTGGCAAATATATATTTTCGAATGCCTGAACTGATCCGGTTTCTAAAACCTCAAATGAAATGCCCGCTTGATCAGGAACAGCTAAAACTTTTGCGATGTAAGGTAATCCGGGTTTCCCAGCTTCGGTAATGAATGCCTCGCTTAGCAAATCTACCATCTGGTAAATCTTACCATCGGTATTTAGTGTCTTCACATCGAATCCGGAAAGCTCAATTTTAATAACTGTACTACTGTTATCATCGCTAAGGATTGAAACATTTGGCGGGGCACCAGGAGTTTTGTTATTACTCAACGACACCCACTCAGCCCTCATGCTGAAAGGTATAACGGCTAATAGTACTAATAAGAGTAAAAAAATTTTCTTCATAGCAAGTACATTGATTTAATTTAGTAAAATTCTGTGCAGAAGTATCTTGATTTCCAAAAACATTTTCAGATTCGTGTGATTCCCTGAATTCCTCCTTATAGATTACATTTAGCCTAAAAGGTTGCCTGAAAAAATAACAAAAAATTAACGATTATTAACGGCCCCAATTACAATAATCCGGATATCGCGAAAACAAACACAACACCTTCTGCCATAAAAAGGCAGGGAAAGTTCCTCAACATAAGATTTTTCAGACATTTGAAGCTGGCTACTTAAACCTAAAAAAGATCCTCGAACATAACAGGAAATCAAAGCCAACCAGGGTTTTATACTATTCCTGGCAAAATCATTAATTTTTTCAAAACCTGATCACCAAAAACGAATTTCAAACATCAATAACCAGTCGAAGTAAAAATCTCCGGCAGGTTTCATGAAAACTCAATCCGAATCGAATCATCTATTTTCAAACCAAGCAAACCAGCTGCATTGCCCATCGAAACTGCAATTTGCAGGTGGCCTGTGGAACTGAACAAAGCGATGATCTCGCCTGCTGAAACATCTTTATACGACTGGCTGATCCTTGTAACCCTGTAACGGGATGGGCCAAACGTAATATTGAATTTCCGCTTTTGGCAAACTTCATCAAAAAGTTCACGGGTTATGTTTGTAAACACATTTTCGTAACTGTCGATATAAATTACATGGCCTTTAATTAAACTGTCGGAAGTTACTGCCTTGAATGATATTTTCTTTGTTAATTGCAGCTTCTTTGGCCCAATCTCAATCAATGGCTTCCCTGAAAGAATATGTTGTGCAACTTTGATAAAAACATCGTGAGCCGAAAAAGTAAATGTATTGGTATCCTGAATGAGATCAATTTCAAAAATTTGTTCGGGCTCATGGTCAAAAATGAGCGAAAAAATTCCATTATCAGTTCCAATAAAATAATGGCCATCGTAAATCACAAGGGTATGAGGCATTTCGATGGTTGCATCGGCAACAACATCAATAATATGAATGGTTCCCTCAGGGAAAGCCTTAAAAGAATTTTTTAACACAAAGGAAGCAGTGTTAAGATTGTAAGGTGGGATATCGTGAGCAATGTCAACAATAACAGCGTCCGGGATTTTCGATAAAATTGTCCCTTTAACCATCCCTAAATAATGATCTTTTGTTCCCCAGTCGCTAGTTAGCGTAATTACAGCCATTGATTGAATTTCGGATAGCCTTTCTTTATCTTGATAAATTACGCCAAAATTAGTAATTCTTCATGACGCTTATAACAAATTTTGATAATTTTGGCCATTCAAATTCGAAATAAATGCGCGGACACATGCGCACCCTAAATCGCAAAAATATCGAATGACAGAAAAGACAATCGCCATTGAATCAATCAATCCGCTCGAGATTTTTGGAGTAAACGACGCCAACCTCGAAATCCTGCGCAAAAATTTTCCGAAATTGAAGATCATCGCCCGTGGTACCCAAATAAAAGTGATTGGTGATGAGGAACAGATTGATCTCTTTGAGCGGAAGTTTTCCCTTTTAATCCTTCACTTCGAACATTTTGGGAAAATAAGCGAAAATGATGTTGAAGACCTGCTTGAAGCCGAAAATGAAACGCTTGTAGCTGAAACTTTCCAAAGCAAGGATGTGTTGATGCATGGCAGGCACGGAAATCTTATCAAAGCCAGAACACCTAATCAACAAAAAATGGTTGAGAGTTGCCGCGAAAACGATTTGATTTTTGCCATAGGCCCGGCCGGAACCGGAAAAACTTACACCGCAGTCGCTCTTGCTGTCCAGGCACTCAAAAACCGTGAGATCAGACGAATCATCCTGACGCGCCCCGCTGTTGAGGCCGGTGAAAACCTTGGTTTCCTACCCGGCGATCTGAAAGATAAACTCGACCCATACATGCAACCACTTTATGATGCCTTGCGTGAAATGCTTCCATCTCAAAAACTGCTGGGCTACCTCGAGGACGGTACAATTGAAATTGCACCCCTTGCCTTTATGCGGGGACGAACACTGGATAACGTTTTTGCGATACTCGACGAAGCACAAAATGCAAGCGAAAACCAGCTCAAAATGTTTCTTACCCGGATGGGTAGAACGGCGAAATTTATCGTCACCGGCGACATCACACAAATCGACCTGCCACGGCACCAGTCCTCGGGTTTGGTTCAGGTAACCCATCTTTTACAGGACATTCCGGGCATCGATTTTATCTTCCTCAACGAAAAGGATATATTAAGGCATAAATTGGTGACTAAGATCATTAATGCTTACAATGTTGAAAACAACGGTAACAAAAATCTGTTAAACAAAGGCTAACTTAAAATAAAGATGAACACTGTAATAAAAACGAATTTTAACTTTCCGGGACAAAAAAGTGTTTACACCGGAAAAGTGCGGGATGTTTACAACATTGGAAACGAATTGATTGTAATGGTTGTAACCGATCGCATCTCAGCCTTCGACGTGGTTTTACCAAAAGGAATTCCTTACAAGGGGCAGGTTTTGAACCAGATTGCATCTAAATTTCTTGACGCAACTGCCGATATTGTTCCCAACTGGAAAATCGCTACTCCCGACCCAATGGTGACAGTTGGCAGGTTATGCAAGCCTTTTCCGGTTGAAATGATAATTCGCGGATATCTTACCGGTAGTTCATGGAGAGCATATAAAAATGGAGCGCGCGAAATTTGCGGGGTTCCAATCCCTGACGAAATGAAGGAACATCAGCGCTTTCCCGAACCGATAATTACTCCAACTACCAAGGCCGCTGAAGGTCATGATGAGGATATATCAAAAAATGAAATCATAAGCCAGGGAATCATTTCGGCTGAAGAATACAGCCAGATTGAAAAGTACGCAATTGAAATTTTTAGGAAAGGCACCGAAATCGCTCAAAAAATGGGACTAATCCTCGTAGACACAAAATATGAGTTTGGAAAAAAAGATGGCATAATTTATCTCATCGACGAGATTCACACACCCGATTCATCCCGTTATTTTTACCTGGATGGTTACGAAGAAAGGCAGGAAAAAGGAGAATCCCAAAAACAACTTTCGAAAGAATTTGTAAGGGAATGGCTGATGAGCAATGGTTTCCAGGGGCATACAGGGCAGCTGGTTCCCGAAATGACCAATGCGGTTGTCGAATCGGTTTCCGAAAGATACATCGAGCTTTACGAAAAAATTACCGGTGAAAAATTTGTAAAATCTGATGCTTCACATGTGTTAAACCGCATTGAAACAAACATAATAAATTTTCTAAAAACCAGTAATTTCAATATTGAATAAAAAAAACTGCCCTATCAATGGGTTCCTTCTAAAAATTGTGCTGATGGTTTTTATAATTTCATAACCATCTGACTATAAACCTGACAATTTAAAAAAACGTAAGGTTTGGTCTTTTTACACCAGACTCATCAATTATTAAATTGTTAATTTGTCAACCGCTCCAAAACCAACCGAATCAATTCGTCGATAGGTTTTTGATGATCGTCGGAGAAAGAGTTAAGCGGGCGGTTAGCAATAATAGCACAAACTGTAAGGGTATTATGACCTAATAATTTTCCGAGGCCATACAGCGCCGAAGTTTCCATTTCGAAGTTGATGATTTTTTCACCTTTATACCTGAACTGTTGCATCTTGTCGTTTAAATCGGGATGGCGTAAAGGGATGCGCAACAACCGACCTTGAGGACCATAAAAACCTGGTGCAGTGGCAGTAATCCCACAATGAAAACCGTTGTTGAGTTTGTTTTTTAATTCCTCTGAGCAGGAAACAAAATAAGGATAAGGTAACTCAGGGTCCCAACCGACCTGTTCGATAAAAGCATCACTCATTTCCTTATTGGTCACATGATCGCTGTTATAAAACTTTAAGAGGCCATCCAACCCACAACCGTATGTTGATAATGCGAATGAATTTATCGGTATTTCGGGCTGAACAGCACCTGAGGTCCCCAACCTGACAATATTCAAACTTGTTAATTTATCTTTGATTTCCCGTGTATTAAAATCAATATTGACCAAGGCATCCAGTTCATTCATTACAATATCGATATTATCGGTACCCATACCTGTCGATAACACCGTAATGCCTTTTCCATTAAATTCGCCGGTATGAACCACCATTTCGCGATTCTGACTTTTTACATTTATCCTGTCGAAATATCTCGAGATTTTAGGAACCCTGCCTGGATCTCCTACGGCAATGATGTTAGCGGCAACTTCTCCCGGTCTTACATTCAAATGATAAATGGCACCTTCCGGGCTAATGATCAGTTCTGATTCTTTAAAGCGACTCATAGTTTAATGTTTAAAAAGCTTCAACTCCCCTATTATTCCTACTTTTGTAAAAAAAAGAAGCAAATGTAAGAAAAAACGGTACTTACTTTTGTTTATTCCATTAATTGTTTAAAATGTTTTTATGACAGTTGAAATAATTACAATCGGCGATGAATTGCTCATTGGTCAGGTCGTCGATACCAATTCGGCCTGGATTGCCGAGCAATTAAACATGATCGGAATTAAGGTTCATCAAATCACCAGCATTTCCGACAACCGCGAACACATCCTGAATACTTTAAAAGAAGCCGAGACGAGGGCGGAAATTATCCTGATCACCGGAGGATTGGGTCCGACAAAAGACGACATAACCAAACTTACACTTTGCGAATATTTCAAAACAAAGCTGGTCTTTAACGAAGAAGCCTACAAAAACATCGAAAATCTATTTATTCTCCGTGGTTTTAAAGTTACCGAATTAAACCGGCTTCAGGCAGAAGTTCCGGAGAATTGCACTCCCCTGATGAACATTAACGGAACTGCTCCTGGGATGTGGTTCGAGCAAAATAACAGGATTTTTGTTTCGATGCCGGGGGTTCCTTTTGAAATGAAGGCAATGATGACGGGGCAGGTTATTCCCAGGCTTGCCTTAAAGTTTAATTCGGTTTTTATTGTTCACAAAACTGTCCTCACCCAGGGTGTTGGAGAATCGTTCCTTGCAAAAACCATCGAAGAATGGGAAAATGCACTTCCGGATAACATCAAACTTGCCTATCTGCCCCAACCTGGTTTGGTTAGGTTAAGGCTTACCGCCATTGGAAATGATAAAGCGAAATTGTTGGCAATGCTCGAAGAACAGGAACAAAAGCTGAAGAAAATTATTCCCGCTTTTATATTTGGCTCCAACGATGAAACCATGGAATTGGTGGTCGGGAGGCTTTTAAGAAAGCACAAAATGACAGTATCAACCGCTGAAAGCTGCACCGGAGGCCATATTGCACATTTGATAACGGAGGTTCCAGGGAGTTCAGATTATTTCATCGGTTCGGTTGTGGCTTATGCCAACAAAATAAAAAAGGATGAATTGGGAGTAAAAGCCGAATCTCTCCAACACTACGGTGCCGTAAGTGAAGCTGTGGTTCGCGAAATGGCTGAAGGCGTCCGTAAAAAATTCGGAACCGATTTTTCGGTTGCAACCTCCGGAATTGCCGGGCCTGATGGGGGCACAGATGAAAAGCCTGTAGGGACAACCTGGATTGCTGTAGCTACACAAAAAAAAGTTGTTTCTCAAAAATTCCTGTTGGGAGAAAATCGCGGAAGGAACATTCAAAAGGCAGCATTGGCAGCATTAAATATGTTAAGAATGGAATTAATCCGCGAAGAATCCGGAAATGAACTGTTGTCAGCCTGACAGAATTCTGTTGTCGGGTTTCATCATTTCTAAAAATCGTGAAGACAGGATTCGGGAATCCCACGGTGCGGAATCATTTTTTTGAATTTTCAAAATCCCTGATCAGGCCTAAAGTGAGCCAGTTGGCAATGGCTTGCCGGTTATCAACAATGACCAACCTTTTCTGATCGAGTTCATGGTTAATATTCCCCAGTTCGATATAGGCGCCTACCGGTCTGGAGTTTTTTAACATATAAAGATTCCTGCTTTCAACCGTTCCGTAATAGCCCCTGCTTGGCTGATGCTGATCATATTTGGCCTTGATGCTGTTATAAAGCGTTTTACAGAGTTTCTTTCCCTCTTTGCTATCGGTATGGTGGTAAAAGAAAATATCAATATTTTGCCCTGAGTATCTCGAATCGACGTGCAATTCGATCATTCGCTGGTAACTCCCGCGGTATTTATCATAAATGGCATTGATTTCTTTGGTTCGCTGTTTAAGCCTTTTTACCTGATTGAGCGGCATAACCTGCCGGTCTCCGCAATACTCATCCTTGTCGCATTTCAGGTATCGATCGTCCCTGATGCCATCATTGGGGTCGGTGACGATAATATTTACGGTTGCATTATGCTCAAGTAAATTGCGGGCGAGCCGCAATGCAACATCGTATGCATATTCATCCTCACACAAAGTATGGCCATCTTTTTTCCCCATTGCACCGGGATCAGGACCTCCATGACCGCTCACAATGTAAAAAACCGCACCCTGGAGCAAATCATCTTTAAATTCAACTTTTTTATAATTATCACCGAAAATCGGGAAAATACCTGTTTTATCGTCCTTTACTGACTTTCTCGCGGAAACAACAGGAAGAAGATAGGTTCTTCCCTTGATGAGTTGCTGGTCGGCACCAAGGCTCTTTTTGTTCAGTTCAACAAAATCATCATAACTATCTGTAACATCTAAACCATTTTCGCGAAGCAGGGCATAAATTCCCTGACCTTCTTTAGCCTTCACTTTTCGATATTCCTGAGCCTGCAGTAAAGTACCTGAGAATAAAACCAGGACCATTATTGAAAGAAATATTTTTCCCGAAAGTGATTGAAACATGAACCTAAAGTTTTTCTTTGGCAAAAATAATGTACCTAAAGCTCTAATTAACGAAAGTATTATTTTTTCATCAACAGCTTCATGCTGAAAACTTCTGCTAAAACACTTACACTATGTTGTTAAAACCTGTTTATCATATCTTTAAAGATTTATCAAGCCCATTATTATTTAGTCTATCCTTTACAATTAATTGAAGCTTCAGAGCAATCTTAAAACGTAAAATCAAAATCCGTCACAGGCATAAAATCCTTTCGGCTCCATGAATAAATTTTAAATTTATCCTTTTGAATGACTGTATCAGGGGCTATCGAAAAGCTGGATATTGTCACTGATTCGGGAATTTCGAGTTTATAATCAGCTTCCTCAAAAGGCTTTCCCCACTTTTGCGTCGTTGTAATGATGTATTTTGCCAGGTTGGTTTTAAGTTTTTGTCCGTAAATTATGTGGTATGTAATTTCATTATTGGCGGGAATCTGAACCTTAAAAAGCGCCCCTTTTGTTGTTTGGCTGGCCAGTTGTGATATTGTATCACCCACTTTAGTGATTTCGATAAAACCGATTTCTCCATACTGCCCGACATCCGGAAAGGGGTAAAACAGAATTTGCCGCACCTCTGCATCCGTTGTGTTTCTGAAATAATACAAACCATCAACCACAAACAAACCCTGTCCGAGTTTAAAAGTGAGGTCCTCTTTAAAAAAGTCGGTTTTTTGGGAATATCCTGTGAGCCCCACCATCAGGAAGAATAAGGTGATCAAACAAATCTTCATGTTCAAATATTTATTGAATTATTGGAAATTTTCATCATGCAAATTCAAATATCAAATGGGCCAAATATTAACGACTTCGGAATCGGAATAAATTTGTACCATTTTTTTTCGAAAAATAACCATTTACCAAAATTATTCTTTTTAAAGATGTTTCATTAAAATCAAGATGATTAACCCGAATGATTTTTCTTTTGATGGTATATTTTCAGAGAAGGACCACCATTCCCTAACCGAAAATGTTACCGAACAAAAGAAAAAATTGAAAAATATGTTTGCAGGTTCAGAAAAATATCCGTTCTTTGCACTCCGTTTTGAAAAAGTAACCTGAAATTCATACAAACATGGCACGTACTTGCGATATTACAGGAAAAAAAATGATGGTTGGAAACAAAGTTTCTCACTCAAATATTAAGTCCAAAAGAAAATTTTATCCAAACCTTCAGACAAAGAAATTCTTTGTTCCCGAAGATAATACCTGGATTACACTAAAAGTTTCGACCTCAGCATTGAGAACGATCAATAAAAAAGGCATCAGTGCCGTTTTAAAAGATGCAAAGGCTAGCGGCAATTTGGCTTAATTTTTAATAATATTTTTTGAATGCTGTTACTTTTCAGATTAGTAACAGCATTTTTTTTAATACCGGCTGCCGTTCCAATTGTAATTCCTTCATTTTCGGTATAAAAAAATAAAAAAGAAGCCCTTTCGTTTTAACCACTTAGATTTGCACCACCAAAATAATTTTACATCAGCGAATGAGGCATTTTTTCAGGCTATTTTTATTATCTGTTTTTTTGTTGAAATCTCTCCTTGTATTCACGCAGGAAATAAATTACGACGACGATCTGGTGCAATTTTCAGGGGTTCTTGTCTCGGCTGACAGTCTGATTCCGGTGCCTTTTGCCAGCATTATCATCAAAAACACACATCGTGGTACCCTGAGCGATTATTATGGGTATTTTTCGTTTGTGGCCCTTAAAAACGATACCATTGTTTTTTCTTCAATGGGCTATAAAAAGAGCTCATTTATCATACCCGATACTATTACACAAAAGCGATATTCCCTTATTCATGTTATGGATGCTGATACGATATTACTACAAACCACACTCATCTATCCATGGCCTACCGAAGAAGAATTTAAAAAAGCATTTATCACCCTTAACATTCCTGACGATGATATTGAAATTGCCCATAAAAATCTGGCAAAAGCCGAATTGAAAGAACGAGCGATGAGTTTTCCCATGGATGCCAATATGAACTACAATAATTATATTCAGAACCAAACCAGCAAATTATACTACATCGGGCAAACTCAACCCATTACAATCCTTAATCCTTTTGCCTGGGCCGAATTTATTAAAGCCTGGAAATCAGGAAAATTTAAAAAGAAAAAAGAACCGAGATATTAGCTGTCATACCAAAAATATCAGTAGAAGCAAACACCGTAAAACAAAAAATCAGAAATATAATTTCTCCATGACAATCCTGCAACGCATATCAATAATTATTCTAATTTTTTCCGGACTTCAGCTAAGTGCGCAGGAAAAAGCAACTGTCGGGGGAAGAATTACCGACGATAAAAACCGGCCTATAGAATTGGTAAACATTGCAATCCTTGGGCTACCAGGAGGTACTATTTCGGATAAGAAAGGGCAATACGAAATCGAGGTTCCTGCAAATGAGGCCATCACACTGGTTTTTTCTTTCGTTGGTTACGAAAAACAGGAATTATCCTTAAATCTTAAAAGCAACGAAGAATTTACACTTAATCCTGTCCTGATCCAATCCTCCGAAATGCTTCCCGATATTGTCATCCAGGATCAGCGAATACGAAATACCAACCTTCAGCGCATCGACCCGAAAGGTGTTTCGGTTATTCCAACCGTTACCGGAAGTGTGGAGTCGCTTATCAAAACCTTACCTGGCGTGTCGTCCCGCAATGAACTGAGTTCGCAATACTCGGTACGTGGAGGAAATTATGATGAAAACCTGGTTTATGTAAACGATATCGAAATTTACCGTCCTTTTCTTGTTAGGTCAGGCCAACAGGAAGGACAAAGTTTTCTAAACCCTGATCTTACTTCTGCTATTTTATTTTCAGCCGGTGGTTTTGATGCCAAATATGGCGATAAAATGTCATCAGTACTCGACATTAAATACAAAAGGCCCACCGAATTTGCCGGTTCCGTTTCGGCGAGTTTGCTCGGCGCAACAGCCCACATCGAAGGCGCAACAAAAAATCAGAGGTTTTCCTATTTATTAGGTGTCCGGCAAAAAACCAACCAGTATGTCCTGAATGCACTCGAAACGCAGGGATCTTACAAACCTTCATTTCTTGATATCCAGTCGTTGCTCAGATACGATATTACCCCTAAACTCGAAATATCAGTTTTGGCTAATTATGCCAACAACAAGTACAAACTTGTTCCGGAAACCAGGGAGACAAGTTTTGGCACCATTAAAGAGGCCAAAAAGCTTACCATTTATTTCGATGGTCAGGAAGTTGATCAGTTTAAGACCTACATGGGGGCTTTAAAACTCACCTTTAAACCGGTGAAAACTGCGCGGTTTAGCCTTATTGCATCCACGTTCAACAGCGACGAACGCGAAACTTTTGATATTCAGGGACAATATTGGATTGGCAACCTGGGAACCAACTTCGGTAATGGCGATTTTGGAGAAGTAACCGAAACCCAGGGTGTAGGTACATACCTGAATCATGCCCGTAATTTTCTGAACGCCACTGTTTATAGCTTCGAACATAAAGGTTCTGTAGAAAGCACCAAAGATTTTCTTACATGGGGAATCAAATTTCAGCACGAAATCATCGATGATCATTTGCGCGAGTGGGAAATGATCGATTCGGCAGGGTATTCAATACCACGTCCTCCCGATCAGATCGGTTCTCAAAATCCGGAGATATTACCTTTCCTGCTGAATTTTTCCGTTAATTCCAACATCAATATTAATTCCAACCGTTACACAAGCTATATTCAAAATACCTGGAATCTTGGTGATAAAACACACGATTTTGCCATCACTGCCGGAATCCGGTCAAATTATTGGGATTTTAACAAACAGTTTTTGCTGAGCCCCCGGGCAACTATTTCGTACAGACCCAACTGGAAAAATGATGTGTTGTTCCGTTTTTCGTCCGGTTATTATTATCAACCTCCCTTTTATCGCGAATTGCGCGACTTTTATGGAAATATAAATTACAACATCAGGGCACAAAAATCGATTCATTTTGTAGCCAGTAGTGACTGGAATCTTAAAATCTGGCAAAGACCTTTTAAATTTGTTACCGAGCTTTATTACAAATTCCTCGACGACCTTATTCCTTACGAAGTCGATAATGTTCAGATAAGGTACTATTCCGACCAGCGTGCAAAAGGCTATGCTGCAGGCATCGACATGAAAATAAACGGAGAATTTGTAAAAGGCATCGAATCGTGGGCAAGTCTTTCGCTCATGAAAACCGAAGAAGACATTTATGGCGACTATTATTACAACTATTTTGATGCTGAAGGTGTAAAAACAGGATCGGGGCAGGTTATCGATCCATATGCTGCAAAGAATGTGAAAGTCGAACCGGGTTACATCCCCCGCCCGACCGACCAAAGGTTTACATTTAGTATGTTTTTCCAGGATTACCTGCCCATGAATCCAAGTTACAAAATGCACCTTGCATTTTACTATGGAAGCAGCCTTCCTTTTGGTCCCCCAAAATCACAAAGGTACCAGCAAACCTTACGCATGCCATCTTACAGAAGGGTTGATATTGGATTTTCCAAAGAGATTATCAGTGAGAATTCCCGCTTAGAGCAAAAAAATCCGCTGCATTATTTAAAATCGCTTTGGGTCAGTCTCGAAGTTTTCAACCTTTTGCAGGTTAACAACACCATTTCGTACATTTGGGTAACCGATGTTGGTGGGCTCAAATATGCAGTTCCAAATTATCTTACCCCCCGTCAGCTTAATCTTAAACTGATTGCTCAGTTTTAATTTTGTTTTGTGCCAACGATAAACCATTGGCGGTATGCGCTTTACGCATAAATCACATCAATTATTTTTTTTATTCCTTTAAAACAAAATCTAAGATTTTGAGAACAAAAGCTTCATTTTTTTGTTAATTATTCAATGTAAAATAAAGGGTTAAAATGTCTTTTAAGTTGAACTTTTTTTCATAGCTCATAGATTTGATTTAAACAAAAAAGCCGCGCCATCTCTGGCCGGCTTTTTTATTTCTTTAACCATTGTATGATCGAAAGTGTCGGGTAAAGTTGAATAAGTAAATCTACAAAACGCTCCTAATCAAAGGCAATGATCGATTTTTTAATAATTTCGAGGGCTTCAGTTAGTTGTGCTTGGCTAATAACCAATGGTGGCGCAAAACGGATAATATGCTGATGTGTTGGTTTAGCAAGCAGTCCGTTTTCTGCCATTTTCAGGCATACATCCCACGCTTCTTTGCCGTTTTTTGGCCGGATAACAATGGCATTCAGCAATCCTTTTCCACGAACCAGTTCGATCATTTCCGATTTAAAACTCCGCAATTCATCCCTGAAAATTTTCCCAAGTATTTCTGCGTGTTCGGCAAGCTTTTCATCTTTAACCACCTGCAGGGCTGCAACCGCTACTTTTGCAGCAATCGGGTTTCCACCGAAAGTAGAACCATGCTGACCAGGTTTTATAACCAACATAATGTGGTTGTCGGCTAAAACTGCTGAAACCGGAAATACCCCGCCTGACAGGGCTTTCCCAAGAATGAGGATATCGGGACGTACATTTTCGTGGTCGCAGGCCAGCAATTTGCCGGTACGTGCTATGCCGGTCTGAACTTCATCGGCGATAAACAATACGTTTTTGGCTTTACAGAGATCGTAAGTTTTTCTAAGATAACCGTCCTCCGGCACATAAACACCGGCTTCACCCTGAATCGGTTCAACCAGAAAACCAGCTACATTCGGGTCATCAAGGGCCCTTTCAAGAGCTGGAATATCGTTGTATGGAACGATGATAAAACCTGGAGTGTAAGGCCCAAAACCTCCTTTTGCATCCGGATCGGTTGACATCGAAATGATGGTTGTGGTTCTTCCATGAAAGTTGCCTTCACATACTATAATTTTTGCCTGGTTTGCAGGTACTCCTTTCTTTTCGTAAGCCCATTTACGACAAAGTTTAATGGCCGTTTCATCAGCTTCGGCACCGCTGTTCATCGGTAATATCTTATCATATCCGAAATATTCGGTGACATATTTTTCGTATGGACCAAGACAATCGTTATAAAAAGCTCTCGAGGTTAAAGTGAGTGTCCTGGCCTGATCAACAAGGGCTTCAACGATTTTTGGATGACAGTGGCCCTGATTTACTGCCGAATACGCCGAAAGAAAATCAAAATATCTTTTACCTTCAACATCCCAAACAAATGGTCCCTCACCTTTTGACAACACAACCGGAAGCGGATGATAATTATGAGCACCATATTGATCTTCCATTTCAATGGCCATTTTCGAAGTGATCTTTTCTGACATATTACAATTTGTTTAATAAATTTTGATATTAGCCTGATGTAAATAATCCGGTTGCAAAGATACGAATATGCTCTCACCAAAAAATTAATTCTATTCCAAAAGGCAATATAAAACGAAATCCTGACCAAAAGATAGAAACAGTTGCTTGTTAAGTGATTTCCTTTATTTTTGTGAAAAGTTTATCTGTATCCCACTTCACTTTTATTGCTATGTTAAAGATTCTAAATAACGTTTCGAAAATTACCCTGATATTGGCTTGTGGATTAATTTTAATTTATCGAATAAACAATGTATCCAATAAGGAAATTTCATGGGATGTCCTGGGTTATTATTTGTATTTACCGGCAACCTTCGTTTATGATCAACCTATGCTGAATGATTACAGCTGGTTAAAAAAAATCAACAACGAAAAGGATCTTACTAGACCAATCTACCAGGTTACTTTGAATGATGAAGGAGAACCTATGTACTTTTTTTTAATGGGTATGTCCTTTTTCTATCTTCCATTTTTTTTTGCCGGACATGCTATCGCATTACTTAATGGAATTCCTGCTGATGGTTTCAGCCTTCCTTACCAATACGCTCTTGTTCTTGGAGGCATATTTTATACGATACTTGGTCTATTTTTTCTATGGAAAATTCTCAGACACTTTTTTTCCGAAGGAATTTCAGCACTGGTAATAATTATCATAGTATTTGCGACAAACTACATTCATCATCTTACTCTTGATAATTTAGGTACTGTAAATGTCCTTTTCATGCTGCTTTCAATCATAATCTGGAATACGATACGTTGGCACGAGACTTTTAAAAATAAGCACTTAATCGTTGTGGGCATGGGTATCGTGATGATGGGACTTGTTAAACCAAGTGAAATAACGGCTATCATCATATTCATTCTTTGGGGAGTCACATCATGGAAAAGCATTCAGGAAAAGCTGATAAAATTGTATGAAAAAAAAGCTGTCATCCTGGTAACCATTGGAATTGGTCTGGTTATGGCTCTTCCTCAAATGATTTACTGGTATTTAAAAACCGGTTCACCAATTTATGATAGTTATAAAAATCCAGGAGTTGGACTCGACTTTTTCTCCCCTCACATAGTAAAAGCTTTGTTTAGTTATCGCAAAGGGTGGCTTCTTTACACTCCGGTAATGATTTTCTCATTGATTGGGTTTAATTTTATCTACAGGTATAATAAGCGCATTTTTTTTGCTTTATTTGTTTATTGGATTCTGGCTTTTTACATTGTTGTAAGCTGGAGCGAATGGTGGTATGGGGCCGCATACTCAAATCGTGCGTTAATTACAACATATCCAATACTTGCAATAAGCCTGGGTTATTTTCTTAGTTTTATCTTAAAGCGGCCAAAGATCTATTGGATTCCAATCATTCTGATTATGTGTTTGTTACTATGTCTCAATCAGTTTAAATGGTGGCAATTAAGGAACTACATTTTGGATCCTTACCGCACTACCAAGGCATATTATTGGGCTACATTTTTAAAAACTTCAGTTAGCCCTGAAGATACAAAACTTTTGATGGTGGAAAGAGACTCCAGAGGTATTTATAATTTTAAGAATGAGGAGGACTATACTAAAAAAGTACTTAATTTTGAAATTTTTGATGGTGAAGTATCTGAAAATATTATGTCTGAAAGTAATGGAAATCAATATTATCAGTTGAAAAATGATCAAGAATATTCTATTGCATTCAGTTACAAGTTTAAAGAGCTTACCAGCACCGACCATGTTTGGTTAAGAGCAAGTGCGGATTTGAGGTATCCAGTAGGTTTTGAAGGACCACTTCCAAGTTTGGTAATGACTATGGAACACAACGGAAAGTGCTATGGTTATTACGCTCCTGAATTAAAAATTGATTCGTTGGATAACGGTTGGAATAGAATAGTTTTTGATTACCTGACCCCGGACCCCGTCCGGACAATAAACGATGTTTTCAAGTGTTACATTTGGAAACGCGGGAAAATTGGTTTTGATATAGATAATTTTAAACTTGAAGTTTTCGAAAGAACGGCTAAATAGTATGTGGGTCATATTTTTTCATTAACTGATATTGGTTACGTTTTCCATTTAAATTTCTATCTTATGAAAGGAGATTTGTCATCAATAGATCGGAAAAATTAGAGAATTCTGTTGAAAAGAATTATCGAAGTCTAAAACTTGTTTTTAGCTTTGCTTAAATTCTCAGAATCATTGAATATCACAACAAATAAACATAAAGTATTGAAATTTAACATCATAAAAACCAAGAATAAAAATGTAATCTTCTTTTTGATTATCATATTAAGCTTCGCAGCCTGTGACACAAACAAGGTCTTTGATTCAAATTTTACGCTTCCGGAGAAAGGTTGGAATGATAAATCGGCCGTTGTATTTAAGGATGTCCTGATTACTGACACCATATCGCTCCATAACTTTTACATTAATGTCAGGAATTCAGATGATTACAGGTATAGCAATTTGTATTTGTTTCTGATTACCAAATTTCCGAATGGTAAACGTAGTCGTGATACGATCGAAATTAAACTTGCCGAATTGAACGGAAAATGGCTGGGAAAAGGTTTCGGACATCTTAAAGACAACCAGGTTCTTGTGAGAAAAGCATTGCGGTTTCCGATGTCGGGAAAATATGAATTTACCATTGAACAGGCAATGCGTGAGGAGGTTTTAAAAGGAATCAGAAACATCGGGATCAGAATTGAACGAATTTAAGTGAGAAATTTCTGATACTTATGGCCCCGGATATTTTGGAATTCTAAAGTTCCCTTACAAGGCAATTAAATAAAATGATATGGCAACAACACAGTTTACATTTGGATATGAGGCACTGTATGATTGATTCAACGGGATTATGGTGTTTCTTACTGACCAAAATGTTTATTTTTGCCGGAAATATTGAATAATTCAGGAAATTTTGTGAAAACTGCCGAGAAAAGAGGCAAAAAAGATAACATCAATAATAACAATCAAAACATCTTATTTTGGAAAAGGATAAAAAAAATACTTCAAAACTTAAAAGATACATTCTCATTTTTTGGGGTGTCATCGCGGCCGGCATCTTTATGGTTGTATTTATTTTTTTCGGCATTTCCATGGGATGGTTTGGCTTCATGCCATCATTTGAAGAACTCGAAAACCCGCAATCTTATCTTGCCTCGGAGATTTACTCGGTCGATAATCAACTTTTAGGAACCTATTATATCGAAAACCGAAGCAGGGTTAATTATGCCGACATCTCACCAAACCTAATCAATGCTTTGATCGCCACTGAGGATGTGCGCTTTGAGAAACATTCGGGTATCGACCTGAAAGCTCTTGGCCGTGTGCTTTATGGAGCACTTACCGGGCAGGATAAAGGTGGGGGCAGTACCATCACCCAACAATTGGCAAAAAACCTTTTTCCCCGGGAGTACATGCCTTCGGGAATTCAACTGGTGCTTCGAAAATTTAAAGAATGGGTGATCGCTATAAAATTGGAGAACCGCTACAGTAAGGATGAAATTATAACGATGTATCTGAACAAGTTCGATTTTCTGAACCTTGCAGTTGGGATAAAATCAGCAGCCAGAATTTATTTTAATCTCACACCTGCCGAACTAAATATCGAACAGTCGGCCCTTTTAATCGGAATGGTAAATAACCCATCGCTTTACAATCCACTTCGTCGGCCCGAACTTACACTTGAAAGACGTAATGTTGTTTTGGCGCAGATGGAAAAAAACGGATATCTTAATAAAAGTCAGTTAGATTCACTAAGAAAATTGCCACTTATTCTAAATTATCAGAAAGCCGATCATAATGTTGGTACCGCAACCTATTTTAAAGAATTCCTGAGAGGCAGGATGTCGGCCTGGTGCAAAACACATCAAAAGCCAGACGGCACAAATTATGATCTTTATCGTGATGGTTTGCGGATTTACACTACCGTCAACTCAAAGATGCAACGCTATGCCGAAGAAGCAGTTTCAGAACACCTTGGGCTTGATCTTCAGCCAAAATTTTTCGAACATTGGAAACGGCATAAATATGCACCTTTCGTTTTTAACAGCGATTCGGCAGAAGCAGAAGTAAACAAGATCATGGTTCAGGCGATGAAACGAAGCGACCGTTACAGAAACCTCAGGAAAATGGGTTTGCCAGAAGACTCAATCATGATCAATTTTAATAAGCCTGTTGAAATGACCGTTTTTTCATGGAAAGGTGACATTGATACGGTGATGACACCGATGGATTCGATCAGATATTTCAAGTTTTTCCTTCGTTCCGGACTGATGTCAGTCGATCCTTCTACCGGCCAGGTGAGGGCGTATGTCGGTGGGATCGATTACAGGTATTTCAAGTACGACCAGGTTACATCGGCACAAAGGCAGGTAGGTTCAACCTTTAAACCATTTGTTTACACCCTTGCCATGCAGGAAGGAGCCTCAACAGGGGAATTTACACCTTGTACGTTGGTACCAAATGTACAGGTCAGCATCGAACTCCCTAATGGAACGTTCTGGGAACCAAGAAACGACTTCAAGGAAAGAAAGGGCGAAATGGTTACCCTTAAATGGGCTTTAGCCAATTCGATCAACTGGATCTCGGCCTACCTGATGAAACGGTTCTCTCCCCTGGCGGTAATTCAGATGGCACGGAAAATGGGCGTCACCGCCGATATTCCGGCAGTTCCAAGCATTTGCCTGGGTACTCCTGATATATCCCTTTTTGAAATGGTCGGTGCCATGAACACTTTTGCTAACCGTGGTATCCATCAGAATCCTTATTTTGTGACTAAAATAGAAGATAAACTAGGAAACGTGATTGAGCAATTTGCACCGGAATCCAACGAAGCCATGAACGAAGAGACAGCCTATCTCATGATAAAACTAATGGATGGTGTTGTTGAGACCGGCACCGGTGTAAGACTTCGGTCGAAGTATGGATTTACAAATGAAATTGCAGGTAAAACAGGGACAACCCAAAACCAGTCCGACGGTTGGTTTATGGGTATTACCCCCCAGCTTACCACAGGTGTTTGGGTTGGCTGCGAGGACAGGAGTGCGCATTTCAGAACTTTAAAACTTGGACAGGGCGCCAATATGGCACTCCCCATTTGGGCACTTTATATGAAAAAAGTGTACGACGACCCTGCACTGGGAATCACCAAAAATCCATTCCCTGCAATCAGCAAACCGCTTTCGGTCGATATTAACTGCGACAAATTAAGTCCGGAGGAACAGCAGGATCAAAATGAGGATGGGGATGAATTCTGATCCATGAAATTTTTGATTGTTTTTGAATGCAAAATTAATATGCCTGGCTCTGCAATTTTCGAGAAATCACCTGTTTTGATGACCCGAAAACTATGAAAAGGATGCTGCATATATAAAAATCAATGTGTCATGATAAAAAATAAAAAAGTAATTGTTGTTCTTCCGGCTTATAATGCTGGTTTCACCCTGAAACAAACCTGCGATGAAATCCCTCAGGATATTGTGGATGAAATTGTTTTGGTTGACGATAACAGCAGGGACAACACCATTGAAGTTGCAAAACAGATCGGGATCAGACACATTATTAAGCACGATAAAAACAAAGGTTATGGTGGTAACCAGAAAACTTGCTACGATAAAGCGTTGGCACTGGATGGCGATATCGTAATTATGTTGCATCCTGATTATCAATATACCCCCAAACTAATTCATTCGATGGCATACCTGATCGCCAATGAGGTTTATCCTGTCGTGCTTGGTTCGCGAATTCTTGGAAATAGTGCCCTCAGTGGAGGGATGCCGTTAATAAAATATGTATCAAACCGTTTCCTGACTCTTGTTCAAAACATTCTTATCGGGCAAAAATTATCAGAATACCACACAGGTTACAGGGCTTTTTCACGCGAAGTTCTCTTAAAAATTAACTATCATATTAATTCCGACAACTTTGTTTTTGATAACCAGATGCTTTCCCAGATTTTCTTTGCCGGTTTTAAAATTGCAGAAATCACCTGTCCGACAAAGTATTTTAAGGAAGCTTCATCAATTAATCTTCAAAACAGCACCATTTATGCTCTTGGCGTTTTAAAGACTTCATTTGTCCATTTCTTTAACCGGATTGGATTGGTTAAATCAAAAATGTACCGATAATTTTAACATATGATACAAAGGAACAGGAATAATCCGACAAAAATCAGGACGCTTTTTGATCATTTTTTAAATCCAGTAAGCACACTTTTACGATGTGCAGGACATTCAAGACTGGCTATTATTATTGTTTTACTGATAGTTATATATGCCGAAAATAACCTTGCCCTTTGGAAAAGAACCACGAATGTTATTGTTCAGGATGTATGCGCCTATTATGCATATCTGCCATCCATTTTCATATACAACGACCTTAAACTCGGATACCTTGAAAATGGATCAAATGTCGGTAATCAATTTATTACCTGGCCAAAGATAACGCCCGAAGGCAAAAAGGTGATTACAGCAAGTATGGGGATGTCGTACTTGTATTTTCCTTTTTTTCTGGTGGCTCATGTTTATGCACATCTTACAGATAATCCTGTTACAGGGTATTCTCCCCCCTATCGGTTTGCAATTGTTTTTGCCAATTTTTTCTTCCTGACCATTGGTTTATTCTATCTAAAAAGGTTGCTCTCCAAATATTTTACTGATTTAGTAACCGGCATTGTTATTATCATCCTGCCCCTCACCACGAACATGCTTTGGTACATTGTGGTTGAATCAGGAATGACCCATGTATTCAGTTTCTCGCTGATTGCTGTTTTTGTTTACCTTTTGGACTGCTGGTATGAAAAAACAACTTTTAAACAGACTTTTTTACTTGGTTTGCTTGCCGGCTTGATTACTTTGATCAGACCAACCAATATTCTGATTTTGTTACTTTTTTTCCTTTGGAATGTAAAAACCTGGCAGGAACTGGTTGAAAGGGTATTGTTTTTTCTTAAAAAATGGAATCACGTTTTACTGATGATCTTGTCGTTTTTCATTTTCTGGATTCCGCAATTTATGTATTGGAAAATGCAAACAGGACAATACCTGTATTATTCCTATCCTGACGATCAGGGATTTTTTTTTGGCAATCCGCAAATCTGGAATAATCTGTTTTCATGGCGTAAAGGATGGCTGCTTTACACTCCTGTCATGATTTTTGCGCTGGCCGGCATACCCATGCTTTGGAAGCAAAACCGTAAGTTCTTTATTCCTATAGTTGTTTATGTGATTGCCACCATTTATGTTACGGCGTCATGGTGGGACTGGTGGTATGGCGGGGGTTTTGGAATTCGTGCCTACATTGATGTTTATGGGGTCTTAGCCCTTCCGATGGCAGCATTTTTAACCTGGGCTTTTGGCCGAAAACTGTATTTAAAAATTGCCGTTTTCACATTGTTTTTACTGATTACAGCCCGAAGCACCTTTAACTATTTCCAGTATCATTATGGTGCATGCCATTGGGACAGCATGACTCGTGAAGCGTTTTTTGATTCGTTCTGGCGGGTTAGCCCTTCAAAAAGATTTCCTGACTTGATTAAATCGCCGGATTATAAACTTGCCCGGAAAGGAATTTATCAATACGCTGACGAGGAGAAAAAGTAGACAGTTGCAGTCCATAGAAACTTTTAACTGTAATTGGGAGTCCGGAACTCAAACTATCTTTTAAGGTCTCTTCTCAGTGCTATGCGCTATGCGCTCTGCGCTTTGCTCTTTGCGCTCTGCGCTTTGCTCTTTGCGCTCTGCGCTCTGCTCTCTGCGCTCTGCGCTCTGCACTAGTAAGCATCAAAATCCAAACTCATGAACTTTAAGTTTGAAGCATCAAGCATTAAGTCACCTTCAGAAATATCCCTGAAAATCAAATTCAGGGGAGAAGGTTTAAAGCGTTCCGGAAAATTGAAGTATGGAGTATTCTTCCATTTTAATCCTTCATCCACACCCATCCAGATTTTTACAGAATTCGCAGTAAAGGAAGATCTGCTGAGGGATCTCAGTTTTTCTGAATACAATGAAACCGGAAAATATCCGATAATGGCCTTAATTCCATAGTTTCCGGTTGGCGCCATCACAACAAAATAATTTTTCAGAAGCTTAATTTCATACTTTAGTTTGGGATTCCGAAACCTCCATTCCAGGATTTCTTTATCCCAGAATCGCTGATACCCAGCACTGCTATTAAAATTAACGGGGAATCTCCCCACCCCGATTTTAACATCCAATGGTTTGACAAGCATAAATCTAAGATTCTTCAGAAACCCGGGTGTACTGTTGGCATTGGCTACACCAATCACAAACTTAAAGCCTTGTTCCTGCGCATATTCGTAGGTTTTATCCGCCAGGAGAGTGAATAATTTTTTTCCGCGATGCTCAGGATGCGTTGCTGTATTTAGTGAAAGCAAACCTTTTACTTTTTTTCCACCAAAGTCCGAAACCAAAGGCTGAGTAACATAATGTGCAGCGAGGGTATTTCCTGAAAAAGCATTAAACCCAACGGCTTTTCCTACCGGGTTTTGATTGTATTCCCAATCTACAAATCCGGGAGAATACCCGGCCTTATCACCAAAAACCAACATCAAAAGATTGGAAATTTCCTGAATACCCTGTTGACTCAAATCCAATAATTCTACTCTGTAATCATCCATACAACCAGGTTTTTATATCAGTTTACAAAACTAACTGAATTTAATTAATTCCAGATTGTATTTAAAAATGGCGACTATCAGACCTGCCCGGGCCAACTTCCACTGACGGAATAATCCTATCTTTGCCTCATAATCTTAACTGCACTTTGTCTGAAATATGAGGAAAACAAGCTTTTCTAAAATTGCCATTGTCGTAGTTATCTTATTGGTTTTTGTTATCGACAATAATCTTGGCCTGTGGAAAAGCAAAAACAGGGTGATTATCAATGATGTATGCGCTTACTATGCCTATTTACCAGCAATTTTTATTTATCAC